>Ga0247844_1002957_pt1 | contig 26191 bp, 16 predicted proteins | sample LaCtaG_FD_192421 | JGI IMG/M metagenome (GOLD analysis project Ga0247844, IMG submission 192421) | Freshwater microbial communities from meromictic Lake La Cruz, Castile-La Mancha, Spain - LaCruzMarch201714.5m_1 | ecosystem: Environmental > Aquatic > Freshwater > Lake | place: Spain: Castile-La...
TTCCATTGTAACAATAGCCCAATCCGCGGCCCACATCACAGCCAACAAAGTCATCATTTGCATAGCCCAAATCGGGGTCAACCCACTGGCTGAAATAGGTTCCGGTCAATGTATAGGTAGAACGGTTGATCAGCTCATACGAGTAAAATGTCATGTTGTTGATTTCGTCGTTCGTGGCAAATGCAAAATATTGTGCACGAATTTCCATCCCGATGGGTTCACCTGTAGTTTCAGAGTGATAATTGCCTTTGTCATTGTAAACGCTCCAGAGGGTCTGATCGCCTTTAAGCACCTGATCGACCAGGATCCCCATGGTATCAGCAGCTCCTCCGTTTTTAATTTTAGCGCGGGTAATGCGTTCTCCCGGTTTCAGGTTTTTCGGACACAGTTTATTGGCAAAGTCATAATAGGGATAATCTCCCTGTTTGGGATCATAGATCCCATCTCCATTCACATCCATAAAGGGGGCAAGGTAGAATGCCTGTCCTTTGCTTTTGTTCCCGTGTGCCGGCCAGTCAGTGATTGATTTTGGGATGGTGTAGTCAGGATATTCGACCGGGTTTTCCCACCATGCCAGAAATTCCTGAACTTCCATACGGGTAATGGGGAAAAGTTTATCATATGCTGTACAGGTTTCTGCATCAATGGCTGCGGTTCCATCCACGGTGAGGGGTCCGGGCCAGTAATCGTTTTTCACGTGGGAGGGATTTCCTGTTCCCTGCCCATAACGATAAGCAGCAAGTTTCAGGTTGTTGTTGACATCAACGCCTCCGATCCACAGGGAAAAAGAAAACATGGACATCTTTTTTGACCCTTTCGGTATTTCATATTCGGCATTCTCCAGAAACCATCCGTTCCCATAAGAATAAACAATGGCCCTGACGTTATTGACATCAAGTGTTTTGGAACTTGAACCCGAAGCACAACCCGCAGCCGTTTCTTTGATTGTGTTGGTACTTTTGGTGCCACCCACCTTGTGAACTTCCTCTGCCAGGAGACCATTTGTACCCATCAGACAACAGAGTGCAATCACTAAAAAGCGAAGTATATTTTTCATAGTTGCATTATTTTTTAACATACCGGTGTTTCTTCTCATTTTCCTTGTCAAACATTAGAAATTAAATTTAACCCCTAAACGGATGGTCCGCGGTGAACTATAACGATACGGGTTATTCATGTTGATCGTATATAATTCGCTATAGGATTGCGGATTCACCTGCTGGCTGATGGCATTCTGCCATTCCGGAGCGGAGAGATAGCCGTCATCACTGGCTGATCCTGTTGCCGGATAAACGGCTGTAACATTCATCGTATTTAACAGGTTTGAGAATTCAATATATACATTGATGGTTCCGTACTTCTTTTTGTTGAGTGCAAAATTAAAGTCCTTGTCAACAGAGGCATTGATAAGGAATTGCCACGGAAGGCGGGCTCCGTTGATGCTTCCTTTGATCGGGCCCATGGCGCCGTAAGGCAGAATTTTGCTTGTTTTGGTATAGGGTGTGCCTGATCCCCCCGTCACGGTGACGTTGGCTCCAAAGTTGGAGAGGAATTGAACAGGCGCTTTTCCACTTTTCTTGCGGTTGATTACCGGGCCGTTATAATCTTTTCCGCTTCCCCAACGATAGTCCAAACTGATATTGAACTGGTGACGGCGGTCAAAATTCAAAGGGTTGAGGGTACGCAGGTTTGGTTGATCGGAGCGGATGATGGTTTGAGAGGCATTGGGATCGGAACCTGTGCCATCGGCAAACTGCAAGGTATAGTTGAACCGTACGCGGGCATTGCCTGAACGACGTAAATCGTAGGTCAACGTTAAGCCTTTGACCGTTCCAAAGTCGATGTTGGTGAATGAGTAATAGGTTTTGGGATAGGCGCCGCTCAACCGGTACTGTTGAATCTGATCGCGCATTTCACGATAAAATACCGAAAGTTTCAGTGAAGAGGCGTTGTTGATCTTCTGCTGGAATCCCAATTCATAATCGATGGTTTTCTCCGGCTTCAAGGCAGGGTTATTGATGGTTCCCGATGCGCCGGTTACACCGATGTAATAATAACCAATGGGGTCAATCTGTACCTCGGCAGAGGATGGCCGCTGGGTTAAAATATCATAGTGGGCATAAAACAAGGCATCATCTGAAATCGGGAAGGAGAAAGAGATACGGGGCATCCAGTTGGTTTGCGGGTCATAATCCTTAAACACACCCGGGGTGATGGTTTTATTCGATGGATCAACAAGGTAAGGTTGCACCCCGTTTCCACGGTCAAGGGTACGAACAGGGTCAGAAATCGGACTTCCCTCTGCATTGTACCATACATTGTTGGTACGATAACCGGTGATGGAACCCGGATTGTTGGCATCGTCAACATAAACAACATAATCGCTGCCCATTCCGGAGGGGTGGTTGATTTTCTGCCCATTCATCTGGGTCACCTCTCCTACCGTCTTGGCAGGATAGAACAGATAGGGATCTTTAAGTACCATCTGGTTGGCATCGAAGCGGTCGACACGGACCCCGATGTTGAAGATGAGATCTTTAAAGGCAAATTTGTCCTGGATATAACCAGCAAGATAGATGGGCTGATATGCGGCGATGGGACGGGTATAATTTCCGTTGGCATCCTTTGCATTGAAGAAATCATCAAAACTCGGGTTGCCGTTTAATTTATTTCCCATATAATCGTATCCGGAATAGCCTACAAGCGGGTCTCCGTTTGCAAGCAACTCATCTGCATTGAACATATCGATGGTCAGCAATGTTCCACCAGGTGAAACGGTGTGAAGTTGCATTTGGTTATCGTAATAGTTGATTGAATTTTTGGAAAAATCATAAGAATCCAGGTCAATCCATTCTGTTCCATTTGTTGCCAGCCCCAGTTTATTACGCAGGTTGACATCAAAATTACGCTGCAGGGTTCCAACGTATTTACGGTTGTAATTAATGGTATCCATAAATACATTGTCTCTGTACACTGGTTCCGGATTAGAAAGATCGAGGTCACGCAGTTGGGCGTTGGTGTATCCGCGCATGGCCTCCCAGAGTCGCGTACCCACAATGCCATAGGCAGAACTTTTTCTTTGCTGATACTGAAGGCCCAACTGGATTTCATGATTGCCAAAGTCCGCTGCAAACGAAGCATTCACAGCAATCTGATCACTGGTGTTTTCGTTGTAGCCATTGGGTCTGTTGCCGGGAACAGCGAAAATTCCGTAAGCGCCTGTCGGCTCCATCCCATTGATAAGGCCTCTTCCGGAGATGATTTCATCGATATTCTCGTAATGACCGGTCGGATCATCATATAAACTAAAATATTGATTGGCCCAGTTTGTCGCTTCAGGATTCAGCGTGGAACCGTTGAAAAGCACGATGGTATCGCGGGTGCCATTCTGTAGGTGGGCCCACTGCTTTAATACGGAGTCGTAGGCCATGGTTGGGGTATAGGCCCGGATGGTATGGGTTGCAAAACTGCCGATGTAGCCATATTGGAAAAAGTTATTCTTATGCTGGGCATCTTCGGTCTTGTTAAAGCTGCGCGTAAAGTCGGCGCCAAGAGAATAATAGATATTTTTTACAAAACTTTTACTTTCGGAGGATGTTGGGAACCGCTGGGTAAAGCGGCCGTTAACGCGCCAGGTATAGCCATTGGAATGTGAATTGTTTTCCCAGTTCATCAGCGAATTGGCGAAATTGAAATTACGGCTGTCATACCATGCAAACGTACCGCCAACAGATATGTTGATGGTGGGTGTAACGCGAAAATCGAGTTTTCCTGAAACGTTGATCGTGGTTCCTGCAGAATTGAGGGTGCTTTTGGTTTTTTCCATTTGATCGAAGGTCAGGAACTCTGTATTGTAAAAGACAGAATTGTTTTGTCCGTAAAGGCGAAGGGGTCTCACTTTTAAATCTTCAACAATGTCATCGGCCACTTTATAATTCGAAAAAGCTGCCGGAGCGCCGTCCTTCTGATAAATCAGGTCACCTGCAATAAAGAAGCCCATGATCGGGGTTTTGATTCCACGTACGGTATCTTTTTTCGAAACCAGGGGTCCCGTGAAATTTAATCCCAAACGGTTATATCCAAACGCATCGAGATACTGGGAGGTTTGGAGATCAACGCCACCCGAAAATTCTTTGGAAGGGCCTTTGGTGGTTACATTGATAATACCACCCGTAGCATCACCGTATGCGGCGGGAGTTCCTCCGAGGATTACCTCAACCTGTTCAATGGCGCTTTGGGGCAAGGCCTGGCTACCTGTAACACGCATGCCATCAATGTAATAAACCGTACCGGATGCACGCGCACCGCGCATACTGGAGATCCCTCCATTGGCGTCGGTGGTAACACCGCCTACGGTTGTAGCAACAGCGGTAGCCGATTTGTTGGCCATTTTCGAAATTTCCTCAGAGGTAACGGTACCGCCTGTAGTAGTCTGGTCCTTGGAAATCAGCGGGACTTTGTATTCGACCACCTCAATTTCCTGGAGGGTTGTGGTGGCTGTTTCCAGCTGAAGGTCCTGGAACGTAATTTTATCGCCATAAATGACAACGCCCTTGACCATATAGGGCTTATACCCGACAAAGCTGGCTTTTAAATCCACTCTTCCCGGCGGGACCGGTTTGATCTGGAAGTTTCCATCAAAATCGGATGTAGACCCACCAACCTGAACGCCTCCTACTTCAACAACAATATTGGCAAAGGAGATCGGCTCTTTGGTAGCCTTGTCAACGATTTTTCCTTTGAGGGTTCCGGATCCGGTTTGTGAAAATACCAGCAAACTTGTTGCCAGTACAAAACCAACAGTCAATAGTAAATTTCTTAACATACCATACAATTTTATGTTAGATTATCAATGCGCTTTGAATTTAAAGGCCGTAAAAATAGTAATTATTTAAAACAGAATTAAAAAATATTTGAATCCCTATTCAAATATATATCCATTCTAAATTAGTTCATCCTCTTTTGTACGAACCGTTTCAGACGATCGGTAAACAGTAATAAAGAGGAGGTCAAATTGAGATAATCAACGTTTAATCGGCGTAGCGCTTTTAGATTCTTTTTTAGTCTGCTTCATCCTCGCTTTGGTTGTCTTGGATTGCATGTTATGGTGCTGCTTCACAGCCTTGTCATATTGCCTTTTCGCCTCTTTTCCCTTTTTCGCCCGTTCCCGTTCTATCTTTTTCTGATTCACCCGGGCCTCCTGCGGTGGAGCAAAGGAAATTAACATCGGAAAGAAAGCGATAATCCATATGGCCAGAATCCGTTTTTTATTGATAATCATTCGCCTGAATATCATTTGATTCTTTCAAAAATAGTGTGTAAAAATATACTTTTTTTATACATAGTAACGTTATTATGACCAATTTTGTATGATGTTACCACCTATTTTCTGCACTCCTTTAAAGGTTCTCCTGACAATGGGAATCCTTTTTTTTCTTTCTGCATCCTGTAAAAAAGAGGAGCAGCAGACTGAAATTCCTTATATGGTTGTAAATTTCAGCCTGAACCCAAACGGAACGCAGTACATTCATCTCAATGCTGTAAACGGGTGGGAAACAGTGTATGGCGGCTACAATGGAATACTTATATTCCGTATATCGGTTAATGAGTTTGTTGCCTTCGAGCGGGCTTGTCCTTATGATCCGCTCATTACCGGAGCACAGGTTAAGGTCGAGGATTCTGAGATCACCTGTGTCTGCCCCATCTGCGGATCAAAATTCATCATGACTGACGGAACCCCATTTGAAGGTCCCTCCCATTTTCCGTTAAAGCAATATCAGACCATGTACGACGGAAACCTGTTGTATATAACCAACTAGATAAGCCCTGTTAGAAATGATCATTGGTCATTGGTCATTGGTCATTGGTCATTGGTCATTCTCTTAGTATCTGTAATGTTCCGGCTTATAGGGACCGTCGGGATTGACATTCAGATAATCAGCCTGTTCCTGCGTGAGTTTTGTCAGTTTTACCCCGATTTGCTCCAGGTGTAATCGTGCTACCTCTTCGTCAAGCCGTTTGGGCAAACGGTACACATTCACTTCGTAATTGTGCTGCCAGAGATCGAGTTGGGCCAGGGTTTGGTTGGTAAAGGAGTTCGACATTACAAATGAAGGGTGCCCGGTAGCACATCCGAGGTTAACCAGGCGGCCTTCGGCCAGCAGATAAATGGCTTTTCCATCAGGATAGAGGTACTTATCAACCTGGGGCTTGATGTTGATCCTTTGAATCCCGGGCCAGTTGGTCAACTGTTCAACCTGGATCTCGTTATCGAAATGGCCGATGTTGCAAACAATGGTTTGATCCTTCATCCTCGACAGATGGTCAGCCGTGATGACATCTTTATTTCCGGTTGTGGTGACATAAATATTTCCTTCGCTGAGGGCATCCTCAAGATTGGTAACCTGGAACCCTTCCATGGCAGCCTGCAGGGCACAAATGGGATCGATCTCCGTGACAATGACGCGGGCGCCATAGGAGCGCATTGAATGGGCACACCCTTTTCCGACATCGCCATAACCAAGTACCACAACGACTTTACCGGCAATCATCACATCGGTGGCACGTTTTATGCCATCGGCCAGCGATTCGCGGCAACCGTAAAGGTTGTCAAATTTCGACTTTGTCACTGAATCATTTACATTGATGGCAGGTACGAGCAAAGCGCCCTTTTCCTTCATCTGGTAAAGCCGGTGAACACCGGTGGTGGTCTCTTCAGAAACCCCTTTCCATTCAGCAACCGTGCGATGCCACCTGGTTTTATCCTCAATATAGATCTCCTGCAACTGCTTCATGAATGCTTTTTCATCGGCATTTTCGGTTCCGTCTTTCAGCAATTCAGGATTCTTTTCAATTTCGAAGCCTTTGTGGATCATCATGGTGGCATCTCCGCCATCATCCACGATGAGGTTTGGCCCCTTTCCTCCCGGAAAACTCAAGGCCATATGTGTACACCACCAATATTCATCGAGTGTTTCTCCTTTCCAGGCAAAAACGGGAATGCCTTTCGCCGCAATGGCAGAGGCGGCGTGATCCTGGGTGGAAAATATATTGCAACTGGCCCAGCGCACATCAGCGCCCAGTTCGATCAGCGTCTCAATCAGCACGGCCGTTTGGATGGTCATGTGCAGAGAGCCGCTGATGCGTGCACCTTTCAGGGGTTTTTCAACAGCATGCTTCTTACGGATGGCCATCAATCCCGGCATCTCTTTTTCAGCGATTTCAATTTCTTTGCGGCCCCATTCAGCAAGGGACATATCGGCTACCTTATATTTCATGTTGGCGGATAATGCGAGGTTTTCCATGTATAGTATCAGTTACGTTATTTGGTCTGCAAAAGTAAGATATTTTTCAATATCAGGATGGGATTATGTCGTATTTTTGCCTGCAACACATAATCCTCCAACACGGTAAACATGCCCTTCATTCGGGAGATTCATCTTTCAGACGGGATTCGGGCCGGAATCTGGCATATCACAGAGGGTTCCGGTGAACTGCGTTCCCTTGTTCATCTGAATGAATCTGAGCAACACCTGTATGATTCATTCAGCCATGACCTGCGTAAACGCCACTGGCTGGCTTATCGGGCCCTCCTGCAATTGCTCCTGGCCCCACATTCATCAGAAGTTTATTATGATGATTTCGGGAAGCCATGCCTGAACTCAGGAAGCCACTACATTTCAGTATCCCATGCGGGAGAATATGCCGCCGCGGTTTGCAATGATAAATTTCCAGTCGGGATTGACATTGAACAGCTGAAGGATCGTATCGAACGGGTGAAAGAACGATTCATGCTGCCAGGGGAACTCGCATCGATCTCGGCACAAAACCGTCTTGAACACCTATATATATATTGGTGCGGCAAGGAGGCGCTCTATAAATTGATCGGAAAACCTGAGCTGGATTTCAGGCGCGATATTCATATTCATCCATTTGAGTACCTTTGCACCACAAACAGATCGTGTAAGGCGACCCTTACGTATAACGGCATAGATCAGTCGTATGAATTATTTTATGAGAAAACAGGAAATTATATGCTGGTCGTGGCTTATTAAATGCCAATGAAAAATATCACCTTGCTACAATGAGAAACAAAATATATCAGGCAATCAAATCCCGCGTCCTTGTCCTTGATGGCGCCATGGGAACGATGGTTCAGCGATACAAGCTGGATGAAGCCGCCTACAGGGGTGAACGATTCAAAAATTTTCCTTACAACCTCAAGGGGAACAACGATCTGCTTACCATTACACAACCCCATGTGATCCGCGAAATTCATGAGGCCTACCTCGAAGCGGGAGCTGACATCATTGAAACGGATACCTTTAATTCCAACCGGATCTCTCTGTCAGATTATCATCTGGAGGATCTGGCCTATGAGTTGAATTATACTGCTGCAAAGCTTGCCAAAGAAGCCGCTGACAGCTTCACGGCGCGGGATTCAAAAAAACCACGGTGGGTTGCAGGGTCTATCGGGCCGACGAGCAAAACATCCTCCATGTCGCCCGATGTGCAAAACCCGGCATACCGGGCCGTTACCTTCGATGACCTTTACCAGGCTTACCGGGAACAGACCAGGGGCTTGCTGGATGGAGGTGTTGACATCCTGATGGTGGAGACCATTTTTGACACCCTGAATGCAAAAGCAGCATTGATCGCCATTTTCGACGAAATCAATGACCGGAGAATTGCGGAAGCCGGAACAAATGTGCCGGTTATTGCAAGCGTAACCATTTCAGACCAGAGTGGCCGCACCCTTTCGGGGCAAACCCTTGAAGCATTTCTCTATTCGGTTATTCACTTTGATCTTTTTGCTGTCGGATTAAACTGTTCGCTCGGGGCTGCTGAATTGCGACCCTATATCGAAGAATTATCGGCCAAAGCGCCCTTCCCTGTCATTGTTTATCCGAACGCCGGACTACCCAATCAGTTCGGGGAATATGACCAGTCTCCGGCTGAAATGGCCGGATATGCAAGGGATTTTCTCGATCATTCATTTGTGAATATCCTGGGAGGATGTTGTGGGACAACACCGGAACATATCCGCGGATTTGTTCAATTGGCGATGAAGGCCCGTGTAAGGCCCATTCCTGAACGCACCCACGAACTCAGGCTCAGCGGACTGGAGTCGCTCACCCTGTTTAATGGCAGCAACTTTATCAACATCGGGGAACGAACCAATGTAAGTGGTTCCAGAAAATTTGCCCGCCTCATCAAGGAGGAAAAATATGAAGAGGCGCTTTCTGTCGCCCGCCAGCAGGTTGAAAGTGGGGCCCAGGTCATCGATATCAGCATGGATGAAGCGATGCTCGATGCCGAAAAAGCCATGGTGAATTTCCTAAACATGGTGGCCTCAGACCCTGACGTGGCGCGGGTTCCGATCATGATCGATTCCTCGAAATTCTCCATTATTCACGCCGGACTCAAATGCATCCAGGGAAAATCCATTGTCAATTCCATCAGCCTGAAGGAGGGCGAACTTGCCTTCAGGGAACATGCCTCGCTGCTTCGTAAATTCGGAGCCGCCACGGTGATCATGGCATTCGACGAAGAGGGCCAGGCCACCACGCTCGAACGGCGCATCACCATTGCACGCCGCGCTTACGATATTCTTACAAAAGAGGTTAATTTCCCGCCCGAAGATATTATTTTCGACCCCAATATTCTTACGGTGGCTACCGGAATCGAGGAGCATAACAACTATGCCATCGAGTTCCTGAATGCTGTTAAATGGATCAAGGAGAAGCTGCCTTTTACCCATATAAGTGGCGGAATCAGCAACCTGTCATTTTCTTTCCGCGGAAATGATCCGCTCCGTGAAGCCATGCATTCGGCCTTTCTTTACCATGCCATCAGGGCCGGTCTCGACATGGGCATTGTCAATGCAGGGGCGCTGCCCGTGTATGATGATATTCCTAAAATGCTGCTGAAGCTGGTCGAAGATGTGATCCTGAACCGGAGAAAAGATGCCACCGAACGGTTGCTTGCTTATGCCGACCAGGTAACTGATTCAGGAAAGAAGGTAGAAACAGAAGCCGAATGGCGCGCGCTTCCTGTAACAGAACGCCTCAGGCATTCGCTGATCAAAGGAAATGCAGAATTCATCGACCAGGATGTTGATGAAATCATGCCGCTTTTCGATTCGGCCCTTAAGATCATCGAAGGGCCCCTGATGGATGGCATGAACCAGGTAGGCGATCTGTTTGGCAGTGGCAAAATGTTCCTGCCCCAGGTTGTGAAAAGCGCCCGTGTGATGAAAAAAGCGGTGGCCAGACTTACCCCGAGACTGGAAGCTGAAAAAGCCGCCCTGAAAGGAACACCCCGGAATAACGGCAAAGTTCTGCTTGCTACCGTGAAAGGGGATGTTCACGACATTGGAAAAAACATTGTGGGGGTCGTATTGGCCTGCAACAATTATGAAGTGATCGATCTGGGTGTGATGATCCCGGCCGATAAAATTTTAGCCGCAGCCAGAGAACACCAGGCAGATGTGATCGGACTCAGCGGTTTGATTACCCCCTCCCTCGAAGAGATGGTTCATGTTGCAAAGGAGATGGAGCGGCTGAAATTCACGATTCCCCTCCTGATCGGTGGAGCCACCACCTCCGACATTCATACGGCTGTTAAAATCGAGCCCTGGTATTCCCAATCAGTCATTCATGTAAAAGATGCCTCCAAAGCAGTTGGCGTTGTTTCAAACCTGCTATCGGCAGAAGCGAAAAAAGCTTTTACCGATTCCATTAAAACAAAATATGCGGGGATCAGGAAAAGCTATGATAAAAAAGCAGATTATACCTATGTGACCCTTGTTGAGGCCCGTAAAAACCGGATGAAGATAGACTGGAAGCACCATAAAGTTTACAAGCCGCAATTCATCGGGAACAAAGTTTTCATGGATTTTCCATTGGAGGAGATTCAACAGTATATCGATTGGACCTTCTTTTTCCACGCCTGGAAAATGAATGGCAAATACCCCGCCATTTTGACCGATCCTGTGAAGGGAAAAGAGGCGCGTAAACTCTTCGCTGACGCCCAGCACATGTTAAAGGAGATTACTGAGAAAAAAATGCTGATTGCCCGCGGGGTGATCGGTTTTTATCCCTGTAATTCGACCGGTGACGACGTTGAAGTATATTCCGATGAATCCCGTTCAAAGGTCATTGAAACCTTCAGGTTCCTCAGAAATCAGCAGCACAAGGAACCGGGTCAGCCGAACCTCTGCCTCTCTGATTTTATTGCCCCAAAAGAATCTGATCTTGTTGACTATATCGGAGGTTTTGCAGTGACTGCCGGTTTGGGCGTGGAGGAGTGGGTTGCCAATTTTGAACAGGAGCTGGATGATTATAACGCGATTTTAATCAAAATCATGGCCGATCGCCTTGCTGAGGCCTTTGCAGAACTGATGCATCACCGTGTCCGAACCGAATTCTGGGGATACGACAAAAAAGAGCACCTCGATGTGTTCTCCATGATCAGGGAAGATTATCAAGGCATCCGGCCTGCACCGGGTTACCCTGCCTGCCCGGAACATTCTGAAAAACGAACCCTGTTCGACCTGCTCACGGCTGAAAAAAAAGTTGACATTACCCTTACCGAAAATTATGCCATGTATCCCGCTGCCTCTGTGAGCGGATTCTATTTTTCCCATCCGCTTTCACAATATTTTAACCTTGGTCGCATCTCCAAAGATCAGCTGACCGATTATGCAAAGCGAAAAAACTTTAGTTTTGAACGCGCAGAAACCTTGTTAAACACAAATCTGAATTTTTAATATGAAAGTTATCGACCTGATCAATAAATCGGAGAAAACCCTTTTTTCATTTGAATTGCTTCCCCCGCTCAGGGGGCACAATATCAACAGTATTTACCGTACCATCGATCCTTTGATGGAATATAATCCTTCATTTATCAATGTGACTTACCATCAGGAAGAGGTGGTGTATAAAAAACACGAGAACGGACTGCTTGAGAAGCGAACCATCAGGAAACGACCGGGAACAGTAGCTATCTCGGCTGCCATCAAATATAAATACCCATCGGTTGAAGTGGTTCCCCACATCATTTGCGGAGGTTTTTCAAAAGAGGAGACCGAATACGCACTCATCGATTTCCATTACCTGGGTATTGATAATATCCTGGCGCTGCGGGGTGATGCCCCTAAAAACCAACGAACCTTCATCCCTGAAAAAAACGGGCATGCCTTTGCCAGTACGCTGGTAGGACAAATTACCGATATGAACAAAGGCAAATATCTGGATGATGAGCTGCTGAACACCTTCAATACCAACTTCTGCGTTGGCGTTGCGGGCTACCCCGAAAAACATGTCGAATCCCCGAACCTGGCCTATGATATGAGATATCTTAAAGAAAAGATCGACGCAGGGGCTGAATATATCATTACGCAGATGTTTTTCGACAACCGGAAATATTTCGATTTTGTTGAATTATGCCATAAGGAGGGCATCACGGTTCCCATCATTCCCGGGATTAAGTCCATTTGTACCATCAAGGAAATCAACATACTGCCCCAGATATTCAGCATCGACATCCCCAATGATCTGGTAAAGGAGGTGATGGCATGCAAATCAAATGACGACGCCTTTAAAGTGGGCATCGAATGGAGTATCAGGCAATCGGAAGAGCTGGTCCGGTTCGGGGTTCCTGTGCTGCACTACTTCTCGGTCGGAATCTCCGAAAACATCCGCCAGATCGCAAAAGCAATATTTTAGTCTTTTTACAACCCCCAATTTTACCGACATGCCCAGATTGTCACAACTCCTTTTTCTCGTCATCTTCCTGCCATTCAGCATTTTGGCTCAGTCCAGGCTGCTTTCTGTGGAAGAGGCTACCAACATGAATCCGAAACTAAATCCTGCGAATCTCAGCCAGCTTCAGTGGATCCCCGGAACGCAGGATTATCTTTTCGTAGCAAAAACCTGCCTCGTCCGCGGCAGTGCCCTCACCCCGGTTCAGGACACCGTGGTAAGGATCACCGATTTAAACCTGATCCTGAAAATGGACAAGCAGGATACGCTGAAACGATTTCCTGCCATCACAATGCTTGACCCCAATCGATTCATCTACAATTCAGGGAACAAACTTTTTTTGTACGATCTTCTGAAGAGGGAGCTCACGGTCAAAAACTCCTGGAGTGAAAAGGCTGAAAACCTTGATATCAATCAGGATAATTTCACGGTGGCCTACACCAGGGATAACAACCTCTTTATCTCGGATAACGGGAAGGAAACGGCCCTCACCGACGAAAAAAACCCCGGAATTGTGTATGGCTCAAGCAGGGTGCATCGCAATGAATTCGGCATCACCAAAGGAACGTTCTGGTCGCCCGACGGACAATTCCTCGCATTTTACCGCATGGATGAAACCCTGGTCACCGACTATCCCCTTGTGGATATAACCCAGCGCATCGCCACTGTTAATCCTACAAAATACCCTATGGCCGGCATGACGAGCCACAAAGTCACCCTTGGGGTTTATTCCATCGCAACGGGTAAAACCATCTATCTTCAAACTGACTCGGTGACCTTGAACGACCCGGTTTCCGGATCCGGGAAGGCGCCATCGGCGATTGAATACCTGACCAACATCACCTGGGGCCCCGATGGGAAATACATCTATATCGCTGCCCTCAACCGCGATCAGAATTTTATGCAGCTGAACCAGTATGAAGCATCAACCGGAAAATTTTCAGCGACCCTGTTTGAGGAAAAAAATGAATCCTATGTTGAGCCGCAACAGGGCCCGAAATTTCTGAATAAATCACCCGGCAAGTTCATTTGGGAAAGCCGGCGTGATGGTTATAACCATTTGTATCTTTATGATATAAAAGGAAATCTGATCAAACAACTCACTCGGGGGCCCTGGGAGGTAACGGATTATCTGAAATGTGATGCAGCCGATGCCCGTGTATTCTTCCGCTGCAACAAGGAGAACCCCCTCGACCGCCAATTATACAGCGCAGACCTGAACAAAGGAGAACTTATTCCGGTTACCAGGATTACAGGGACCCACTCGGCCAGCGTATCGGACGATGGAAAAATGGTGCTCGACAGCTACAGCAACACAAACACAGCCCGACAAATCGAGCTGCTTGATGATCATGGAAACAGGTTACGGATTTTGCTTTCAGCCGAAAATCCCCTGAAAGATTATACACTGGGAGAGATGTCCATCTTCAAACTGAAGTCCGAAAATAACGATGATCTTTACTGCCGCCTGATTAAACCGGCTGATTTCTCACCGGATAAGCGGTACCCTGTCATTCTCTATGTTTACGGAGGCCCCCATTCACAATTGGTTACCAATTCCTGGCTGGGTGGCGCCGGATTATTCCTGAATTACCTGGCCGATCTTGGATATGTTGTGTTCACCCTTGACAACCGCGGAACCGGTGCCCGCGGAGGCGACTTTGAGCAAGCCATCTTCCGCAACCTGGGCGTTAAGGAGGTTGCCGACCAGATGGTTGGTGTGAACTATCTGAAATCATTGCCCTTTGTCGATTCCACCCGCATCGGTCTCAATGGCTGGAGTTACGGTGGCTTCATGACTATATCGATGTTTTTGAAGCACCCCGGCTCCTTTAAAGTTGCAGTGTGCGGCGGCCCTGTAACCGACTGGAAATATTACGAGGTGATGTATGGAGAGCGATACATGGACACCCCTGAAACCAATCCCAATGGGTATGCCAACGCTTGTTTGCTGAATGAGGTAAAAAACCTGCAGGGCAAGTTGCTCATCATCCACGACGACCAGGATAATACCGTCGTTCCTCAGAATTCACTCACATTTCTGAAAAAATGTGTGGATGAAGGCAAACAGGTTGATTTCTTTTTCTATCCCGGCCACGAACACAACGTGCGCGGCAAAGACCGGGTTCACCTCAACCAGAAAATGGCAAGGTATTTCCAGGAAAACCTTTAAGGTCCAATTGAAACAAGGCTGGCAACGGAGGAATTTATTCCTGATAGAACTCGCGCAGGGCGCCAAAGTAGCTGTTATTCCACCCACTTACAATATCCGGATAATCTTCATCCGGGATGTTTGTATGAATCAATTCGACAGAAGTTCCCGTTTTCTGTGCATGCAATAGGATGGTAACCAACGACTCCTGAACCTGGTCTCCAAAGTACCATTGCTGCACAATCCTTTTCCCCTCTTCAAATTCGATGTTTTTACCGGAAATGCTGCCATCCCATAACGCGAATTCTGATCCGGGGAGCGTTGACATTTCAGCCGGCTCACCTGTCCACAGCTGGATGGTGACAGGATTGGTCAGTGCGCGGTATACATCCTCAGGAGAAGCTGAGATGGTGTAATATTTTTTGAAAACTTTCATAATTTATGTATGCAAATCATCAGAATTAATAAAATTGAGTCAAAGTTATAAAAGTTTTTATCCCTTTCTGTGAAAAAAATCCAATTTTCCCATCAGGTCATGGTCCGATGAATCAAGGTCATCAATAAGAAAATTTCAATGGTTTGTAATACTTTCCACTACATGAATACGCGCCTATCCCTTACATTAATTTTGGTTGAATGAACATATATTCGCAAAATTATATATGAACGGTTTAGATGACCCTTTCTTCACCCATATTCTTTAAAAAAAAAACTGTATAAAATTGATACTTCTTCATTTAAAACATTTAGAATGACAGGAATAGATGATAATATCTCTGAAAGGGTCAAAATCCTCATTGTTGAGGATAGTCTAACTCAACGGCTTCATTTACAACATTTTCTTGAACAACACCCTTTTGTTGTCAAAGCTGCGGAAAATGGAAAAGCCGCCCTGGCATTGGTGGAAGTTGAAAGGCCCGACCTGGTTATCAGTGACATTGTCATGCCCGAGATGAACGGGTTTGATCTTTGCCAACAGCTCAAAACCTCAGCAAGATTTCAAGACATTCCTGTTATTCTGCTTACCTCACTTTCGAATCCTGAAGATGTTCTTGAAGGATTGGCATGCGGGGCGGATAACTTCATTACCAAACCGTTTAAAACGGATATACTTATCGGGCAGATCGAGTCGGTTCTCGCCAATAAGAGAAAAGTCCATGATGAGCGGATCAAGATCGGGATGGAGATCAATTTCATGGGAAAGAAAAGGTTCGTAACTGCTGAGCACCAGCAAATGCTGACCTTGCTGCTTTCTACTTATGAAGCCGCGGTATTAAGAAACGAGGACCTTGCCAAAGCCCAGGAAGAGCTTAGGGTGATCAATGAGCAACTTGAAGAACTTGTTGAACAGCGGACGGTGGAATTGAAAAAAAGTGAAGAAAAATACCTTGACCTATACGATCACGCTCCTACCATGTTTATGTCGGTGGAAACCACCGGGGGAACGGTTATTCAATGCAATGACACCCTGCTGGATCATACTGGTTATACCAGAGATGAGATTATTGGACACCCTTTTACCCAGAGGTATCACCCTGACAGCCTTCACAAGGCTACGGAAGATTTCAACAATTTTCTGAGGACGGGTCTGGTGAGCAATTCGGAACTGAATCTCCGTGCTAAAACAGGCAAAAAGATTATCGTCCTATGCAATTCTACTGCGGTTCGTGATGACCAGGGAAATATTATAAACAGCCGAACTGTTTTGCAGGATATCACGGACCTCAAAAAAGCACAGGAAGAGTTGCGACGCAGCATGGAAAAGGCGGAGGAAAGCGACCGCCTTAAATCATCATTTCTCGCCAATATGTCGCACGAGATTCGTACCCCCATGAATGGGATTCTTGGCTTTTCACAGCTACTGAAGGACCCCGATCTGGATAAGTCGGCAAGGGATCAGTTCATCGACCTGATTGGAATCAGCACGCAACGCTTGCTGAATATCATAACGGATATCGTCGATATCTCTAAAATTGAATCGGGAGTTGAAGAGGCCGACCTGGCAGAGGTTGATCTCTCCGCTTTTATCAGTGACACGGAAGCGCTGTTTCAACCCCAGGCAGACAGTAAAAACCTCACCTTCACAATACAAAACAGGATCACTTCTGCCGATTCAAAGATCAAGACTGACAAGGGTAAGCTGAAGCTGATCATCCATAATCTCCTCAGCAATGCTGTCAAATTCACAGAAAAGGGTGGTATTGAATTCGAGGTCAGGATTGAACAGAAAAAGTTTTATTGCATTGTGAAGGATACCGGAATTGGCATAGATCCTCAAATGCATACCCTCATTTTTGACCGGTTCAGACAAGTCGAATTCGGCCACGCACGAAAGTATGGAGGAAACGGACTCGGACTCTCTATTGCCAAGTCCTATGCAGAGATATTGAAAGGCGAAATCACCGTAAATTCCTCCATTGGCACTGGATCCACTTTTACCTTCATTCTTCCGCTGGAAATTGGTCAGGCGCCAGCAGTCAACATTCAGCCGGTTTCACCATCGGATGACAACAGTAAACTCAACTGGGAAGATAAGATGATATTGCTGGTGGAGGATGAAGAGGAAAATGCCCTTTTTATCTCTCTGGCATTGAGATCAACCGGTATAAAGATCCTGCGGGCACATAACGGAAAGGAAGCCATTGAACTCAGTAACCTCCATCGGGATATATCCCTTGTTTTAATGGATATCAGGCTGCCTGACATGGATGGATTAACGATTACCCGTCAAATTAAATCAAACAGGCCAGAACTGACGATTATCGCTGTCACGGCCTATGCATTTGCCGGCGACAGGGAGAAATGTACGCATGCAGGCTGTAATGAATACTTAACCAAACCCCTCAGGAAGGATCATCTTTTAGAGGCCTTGAAGAAATATCTCACCTGATAGCCTCAAAATCGATTTAAAAAATTCTCATTGCTGCCTACCATCATGATTGAAGAGAAAGAGAAAATTTCTGTCCAGCAAGTAGTTGTTTTCAGGCTGGACGATTTGATGTATGCCCTTCCCCTGGCGAACACCGTCCGGGTCATTCATGCGGTGTACATCACGCCATTACCGGATTCCCCCAAAGTCATTCTGGGGCTGATCAACCTTGAAGGCAAAATTTTACCTGTTTTTGATATCAGGCAACGATTTGCTCTTCCCATCCGTGAGATCATTCCGGAAGACCATTTCATCATTGTACAAACAAAGAATCGGACAGTTGCCATCGTTGCCGATGAAGTAGAGGGGATCAGGAATTTGGAGAAGAAGGATCTTGTAACCAAAGATCATTTAACCAGTAAATCAGCATACGTTGCGGGAATTGTGAAAACCGCAGCCGGGATGATTTTAATACATGACCCGGACCTCTTTTTATCGGATGAAGAAAACAGGGAGTTGAGCAAGGCTGTTCTTGAAATGAAAAAGGATTTATGAAAAAAGAGCACGAGATCCTTTTACAGGACAGGGCAAGGAAACTCTCATTAGAGCCTCCAGTATCCGTTTCAGGAAAGGAGGTTATGGATGTAATCACCTTCTCGCTTGCCTCTGAAACCTATGCAATTGAGTCTGTCTTTGTAAGGGAGGTATACCCCCTGAAGGCATATACATCACTCCCGGGAACCCCTGATTTTGTGCTTGGTATTGTTAACGTGAGAGGGCAAATTCTGTCGGTCATCAACCTGAAGAAATTTTTTCACCTGCCCGAAGCAGGGATCGGGGAGTTAAACAAAGTGATCATCGTCAGAAACGGGCGTATGGAGTTTGGGATTCTGGCAGACGTTGTTCACGGCACCCGGCAGATTGCAAAAAGTTTGATTCAACAGCCACTTCCAACGATCACCGGAATCGGAGCTGATTTTCTTTTAGGTGTGACCAGGGACTCACTCATCCTATTGAATATTGAACACATGCTACAGGATCAATCAATTATCGTAGACATAGAAGTAAACTAATCAAATAGAAAACCGAACTTATGAGATTTTTCAACAACCTATCAACCCGCACAAAGCTGATTCTTGGATTTGGCTTGCTATGGTTATTACTGGCGATTGTAATTGTGATCGCTAATTTTGTCATTATCGATGTCACCAATTCTGAAAAAGAGTTGAATACAGTGCATCTTCGTTCTGTGCTGATGACTGAAAAACTGAGATTTGTTATGAACCAACAGCGGGTTTCAATCCTTCAGTTACTGTTAACCGAGGATAAAACAAAGCAGGATTCGCTTATAACTCGCATTAAAGGCAAGGCAGGGGCAAGTTCAATCCTTGTTGACAGCCTCAGGTTAATGAATTCAGAATCTGACTATCTTTTAAAGCTTTCAGAAATTGACAGCATCAGAGAAATGTACAGAAAAACAAGGGAAATCCAGATAGCCTTGATGGAAAAAGGGGAGATAAAACAGGCACGGGATCTGGGATTGGGCATTCAGGAATTGCGCTTCGAAACAATCAGCAAAATTATTTTTGACCTTTCCGAGGAGACCCAGAAGGCGATGGATAAACAGGTCGAACGGGATAAAGAACAATCACAGGTTTCTCGTTATTTATTCATCATAATGGCTGCTGTTGGCCTGATAGGAGGTATTCTGCTGGTGGTGCTCCTGAACATTTCTATCGTATTGCCGCTCAATAAATTATCGATTTTAGCAGAGAAGATTTCCGGCAGAAATGATCTGAGTGTGGATATCCCGGTACAGAGCCGGAAAGATGAAATCGGCCGGTTGGGAAAAGCGTTTAAACGGATGCTCGAAAATCTTCGTGGCTCAACGGCAGAATTAACCAGCCTTTTATTCGAGGTAAAAGATACCGTGAATGTCCTTGCGGCCTCATCGAGTGAAATTCTGGCAGCATCCACCCAGGTAGCAACAGGAGCAGTGCAGACATCCGTATCAATAACTGAAACTTCAACAACGGTCGAAGAGGTAAGGCAGGCAGCCCAGCTTTCATCACAAAAAGCGATGGAGGTTTCGGAAAATGCACATCATGTGTCCCAGATATCGCAGGATGGGCAGAATGCAGTGGAAGAGACGATCCATGGAATGGACCATGTCCGTCAGCAAATGGAGCTGATTGCCCAAACAATCATTCGGTTGAGTGAACAAAGTCAATCAATTGGCGGAATTATTGCCTCTGTGAACGATGTTGCAGATCAGTCAAACCTTTTGGCGGTCAATGCCGCCATCGAAGCGGCAAAAGCCGGGGAACAGGGAAAAGGCTTTGCCGTTGTTGCGCAGGAGATCAAAAGTTTGGCAGAACAATCGAAAAAAGCTACTAGCCAGGTTCGCACGATTTTATTTGATGTACAAAAGGCTACCAGCGCCGCTGTGATGGCCGCCGAACAAGGCAGCAAGGCTGTTGAAGCCGGAGTAAAGCAGTCCGTTCATACCAGAGAGGCCATTAAAGTGCTGACTGATAGCACGAGAGATGCAGCCAATGTGGCAACACAGATTTTAGCCTCAAGCAAGCAGCAGTTAATCGGCATGGATCAGATAGGCGTCGCCATAAAGACAATAAACCAGGCAGGAAATGAGAATGCCGCCAGCATGAAACAGGTGAAACAATCGGCCCAGGATCTGAATGAACTTGGAATTAAACTGAAGATGCTGGTAGAAAAAAGCGTTTTATAATATCTATATCCATGACCAGCCAGGACAAAGCGTTCGAAGAACGTCTGCTTGCTACTTTTCTGATCGAAGCGGAAGAGCATATCCACGCTATTTCGCTTGGTTTGACGGAACTTGAAAAGGGACTGGCCGGGGAAGATCTGCATGTGCTAATTGAAACCATGTTCCGGGATGCACATAGTCTGAAAGGTGCTGCAAGATCGATAGGACAGAAAGAAGTTGAATCGCTGTGCCATCCCATGGAAAGTGTCTTTTCAGCGTTGAAACGTCACCAAATTGAGCTGCAACCCGGCATAATTGACCTGTTACATGATTCTGTCAGTGTGCTTTCCCTGATCCTCAGCTCTCCTCATTCATTGCCTGCATCAGTTGATCGAAACAAGATCAGATATCTCATCAACAAGCTTGGCGAAGCGTCAAGGGGTCAATTTGAAATAATCACGGAAAACAAAGAAACCATTGAGAAGATTGACCCTAAACCTCAGCATGAAGAGGTAAAGCAGATTGCAGGTTCTATCAGAATTCAGGTCAAACGTCTGGATCCTCTCCTGCTGCAGGCAGAGGAATTGATACTTTCAAAAAATGCATTCAGCCAGAGGATATCTGACTTTAATCACATCGGGGAGGAACTTCAAACTTTGCGTGCTGAATTCCCTAAATTAAAATCATCGCGCGCTGCCGATCATCTCCAAAAGGATGTCGAAATTATCCATTGGATTGATGGCCGGCTGAATACGCTGGAACATCTGATCGATACGTTGAAGCACAAAATGGAACATGACCATCATGATCTGACGCGCAATGTGGATGACCATCTTGATGGAATGAAGCAACTCCTTCTCATGCCGGTATTATCCCTGGCAGAAGGATTTCCAAAAATTATCCGTGACCTGGCAAGGGATCAGCGCAAGGAGGTAGGACTCGTGATGCAGGGAACCGACCTGGAGATAGACAGAAGGATCCTTGATGAATTGAAAGACCCCTTGATTCACCTTCTGCGTAACAGTGTTGACCATGCAATAGAATCACCGCAGGCGCGCCTTGCAGCAAATAAACCATCACAGGGAACTATCACCTTGTCATTCATTCTCAGGGAGAACCACCAGGTTGAGATCCGGATTTCGGATGACGGAAAAGGGATTGACCATGACAAGGTACTGGCTACCGCTATCCGTACCGGACTTGTCGACAGAGAGAGAGCAGAATCTCTAACGCCGGAGGCCATCGCCTCTTTCATCTTTTATTCAGGACTTTCAACCGCAGAGGTGATTACCGATCTATCTGGTCGCGGACTTGGTCTTGCCATCGTCAGGGAAAAGGTTGAAAAATCCGGGGGCAGTCTCTCTGTTGAAACCCGCAAGGGAGAAGGAACTTTATTCAGAATAGTGATGCCCCTTACTTTTACAACATTCAGGGGGGTACTGATCCGCTCAGCCGGTCAATCTTTTATGATACCTACCACGAATGTTGAACGTGTGACGAGGATACCGCAGGCTCAAATAGTGACTGTTGAAAACAAGAAGGTCATCATTTACGACGGGCAACATGTATCTGCTGTAAGCCTGGCTGATATACTCGATTTGCCGGTCACCGCAAGGAAGACCACCAAACATGACGGATTCGAGGAAAACAATAAAGAGAATCAATTTGCGATCATCAATTTCAGCAATCAGCGGATTGCTTTTCAGATTGACGAAGTACTCTCTGAACATCAGTTCCTGTTGAAAAGTCTGGGAAAACAGCTTCGCAAGGTAAAAAATATTTCGGGGGCGACTGTTTTAGGGACTGGCCAGTTGGTACCCGTGCTAAATGTCGCAGATCTCATGATTTCCGCAATTAAACCCACGGCTGCCCGGTCATTGCCAGATTCTGCCATCCGGGCTGAAAGGAAAGAGAAACATATCCTCATTGCTGAAGATTCCATCACTTCGCGCATGCTGTTAAAGAACATTCTGGAAGCATCCGGGTACCTGGTCACTACGGCAGTTGATGGTATGGATGCCTACACCCAAGCCAGGGAAAGAGAATTTGACCTCATGATTTCTGATGTAGATATGCCCCGCATGAATGGTTTCGAACTTTGCCGAAAAGTACGTGCGAATAAAAAACTGGCAGAACTGCCCATTATTCTTATCACATCCTTAAGTACCCGTGAAGACCGGGAACAGGGTATTGATGCAGGAGCAAATGCATATATTGTTAAAAGCAATTTTGAACAGAGCAATTTGCTGGAAGTTATCAGAAAGTTAATCTAATGCCTTAATTATAAATATGATCAGGGTTTTAATCGTAGATGACTCAAAAGTAGTTCAGGAATTTATTTCCTACATTCTTTCTTCTGACCCTGAAATCAGGATTGCAGGTACTGCCCTGTCAGGTGAAGAGGCCTTGCAGAAGGTAGTTGAACTCAATCCCGATGTAATTACCATGGATATCAACATGCCGGGAATTGGCGGGGCCGAAACAACCAGACGTATTATGGAATCCAGGGCTACACCCATTGTTGTTGTCACAGGAAGTGAAATGGTCAGCGACCGTTCCTGGATTTTCAGCCTGTTGGAAGCAGGCGCTCTGGCAGTGGTAAAGCGCCCGCCAGATCTGCATCACCCACAACACAAAGAGATGCGCAAGGAGTTGTTGCAAACAGTGAAGTTGATGTCGGAAGTTAAGGTTGTCAGGGTAGTCCGGAAAAAATCCTTTGAGGAGAGCCAAATTCCGACTGCCAGGCTCCAGCCGGAAACCAAAAACCGCAATCTCAAGATTTTCGCAGTCGGCGCCTCTACCGGGGGCCCTGCAACACTGCAAAAAATATTATCCGGACTGCCAAAAAATCTGCCTGTCCCTGTTGTCATTGTCCAGCACATAACAAAAGAATTCATTACAGGTTTACAGGAATGGTTATCGGGAACTTCATCCATTCCGGTAAAAATTGCAACGGATGGGGAATCCCTGCAAAAGGGAGTGGCCTATTTTGCTCCCGACAACTTTCATCTTGGTGTAACCCGCGACCTTAAAGTATTTCTTGATTCGGGCCCTCCTATCAATGGATTAAGGCCTGCCATTGATTTCCTTTTTCGTTCTGTGGCTGACAACATCGGCGTGAATGCAGCAGGGGTGCTGCTTACCGGCATGGGCAAAGATGGTGCCGAAGCATTGAAAAAAATGAAAGACAGCGGTGCAACCACCATTGCACAGGATGAGGAGAGTTCCATCGTTTTTGGGATGCCGGGCGAGGCAATAAAACTCGGGGCCGTCAACTATGTGCTTACCCCGCCAGAAATTGCGGTCATGATGGGCAAACTGGCTGGCACATAAACGGAGATATACGTTGCACTCAGAGTTATTTCATTAAACCAACCAGCTCCTTTATTCTCCCCGCAGTCATCCCCTCTGATTCAGGCAGAATCTCTTCATCTTTGAATGCTGTCAGGAGCTCCCCGACATTCATGTAATGTTTCCGTGCTTTACTGTGTTTCCCCAACCTTGTTGATATGTTCCCCATCAACAAATGTGAGAGAATGTGATCAGGATCTAAGTACAACGCCTTCATGAGTGCCTTTTCAGCTTCATGCGGAAGATCCATTTCCTGCATAATTACCGCATGAAGATAGTGGGATGATGCATCCATTTTATTCAGGGTGATCTGTTTTTCACTCCACATCCTGGCCTGCTCCAATTTTCCTGTATTCGCATATGAGCGGATCAGCATAGGAAGAAGTTCCTGGTTTGCAGGGCCTGCATCCATAATCTTTAAAATAAGTTCAATGGCTGAGGTATAATTCCCTTTGATAAACAAGGCAGCGGCGTCACCTGCAGGATCAGTAACAGCGACCTTTGCAGGCTTCTGTTCCGGATATTTCGGCAAATATTTCTTTACCCCATGCAGGGGTTTATGGTGCACTGCGGGTTTTTGTACAGGAATGGATTTTTGGGAAACCTGTTCAGTCTGGGTGATAGGCGGGATGCTTTTCCTGTAAAAGGTTATACCCTGGAGTCCCACCGGGATGTACGATTTAAAGAAAGGCAGGGATGTTTCCACCGGGCTTATAACAAACCATCCGTTCTCATTGGTGGAATCATAGAACATTTTTGTGACTTTGGAAACCTGTTCACCTGAAAAGTACATCAATACATTCCTGCACAAAACCGCATCCTGGTTGATGAGATGGGGAATGATCTCTGGTTTGGGCTGGCTGGCCAGATTCAACTGCCAAAACGTAACCATTTTCCTGATCGATGGCAAGAGCTCATAGGTTGTTCCTCTTCTTATGAAGTAACGGTCAATAACTTCCGGCTTGGTATTCCTCAGGGACCAGGAGGTATAAATACCTTTTCTTGCTTTTTCGAGGAACAATGGATTCAGATCCGTACCGAGAATTTTTATATCCCATCCATCAGGTTCCACGAGAAGTTCTGTAAGCATGATGGCCAGGGTATAGGGCTCCTCTCCGCTGCAGCAACCCGCACTCCAGATCCTCAGAGATTTTGATGGGTTGCGGTTTGTATCCAATAAAGGGGCCAGGATATAATCCTGAAAAATATTCAGGGTATGCATATCGCGGAAGAAAAATGTTTCTCCCACGGTAAGAATAGAAATCAGGATCTCCTCCTGTTCGTGCGTCAGTTCATTTTTCTCAATGAGATCAGCAAGATGCTCCAAATCATGGTGAAAGCCCAACTCTCTGGCAGCATTGCTGAGCGACCGATGAAGAAAGGTCAGATTATCCTGGGAATGGAATATCCCGAATTTATTGGTAATAAATTTATTTACCCTTTCCGAAATACTTACATGGGCATTGCCTGTCATTATTCTTCACAGATTATATCACGAATTTCTTCAACCAAAGTTACCAACTTTTCCGTTGATTAATGATTGATTTGGTAATCTGTCAGAACTTTGTGATCGCACGCCAGGATTTCAACTTTGAGAGGTGTTTCCCGTCGGGATTTCTTTAAGTTTCGGGAACCAGGAAACATTGAAGATTGGTGAACTGACTCAAATATGGATACGAAATCAAAAAAGTCAAAAGGCGGGAGAAAATATATTTTTCAAAATAAAGTTGGTGAGCATTATAATGGCTAAATTGCTGTCATCAAGCACTGAATTATGCCCCCGGTTCAATTCATCACCCATAACGACACGCAGATTCTGTTGATGGATTTGTCAAACGCCTGTTCAACCGCCGAATTAACCAAAGCGGTGGATGAAATCAAAAAAGTTGTGGCAATGCACCGCCCCTATATCAGATATATTGCATTGGTCGGGCTCGGGTTTTTCAGGTCGATGGCCTTCAGGTTGATGCTCCGCTTGTCGGGCAAAACGAACCACAGGGTATTTGGGAGCCCGGAAAAGGCGATGGAATGGCTGGGTGAAAAATGTAATTTATTCAACCACGGAATTTGTTGAACCAGATACTGATGTCAACCTCATATTTGAGCAGATGAATCATCTTTATGGATCCGGAATACATTGCTTTGATTTTTTGCTACAGTTAAGGTAAGTAATGAAATGTACCCATTCATCAATTATTAACATTAGTGTCCACTAAAAGTTAAAAATAGTTCTTTGAAATCATTGTATATCTAGCGTTTATGAGCTTTTTTGCTGCGTGACGATTTGAAATGGTTAAGTTAGATGGGTTATACCCATTTTATCATGA
>Ga0247844_1002961_pt1 | contig 26169 bp, 25 predicted proteins | sample LaCtaG_FD_192421 | JGI IMG/M metagenome (GOLD analysis project Ga0247844, IMG submission 192421) | Freshwater microbial communities from meromictic Lake La Cruz, Castile-La Mancha, Spain - LaCruzMarch201714.5m_1 | ecosystem: Environmental > Aquatic > Freshwater > Lake | place: Spain: Castile-La...
GACATGATAATGATTATTAATCTTTGGATGATGATAACTTCTCGTCTCACTGCCGCATACTAGGCAGTTTCTCTTATTTTCCATAGATGTGCAGATAAATGGATGGATTCAACTCATGCTTCTCTTTAATGCTAAAACCGAGTGAATCAAAAATCCCCATCATCTCCTCTTCTGACACTCTATGATTCATAGGTGGTCCATACTCTAAACACTTGCTCCACTCTAAGATGGCAACTCTGCCGTGGGAGTTTACGACGCGCTCTATCTCTCTTGCAAATATCACTTTATCGTTCACCTCATGAAATACCATAACAAGAAGCGCTAAATCCGCAGTGTCATTCTCAAGAGGTATCTGATTTTCACTTGAAAGAATGGGCACAATATTTCTAATCTGCTGCGCCTCTATTTTTTTCTCAACTTCACAAAGAAGCTCCTGAGAGATGTCAATGGCATATATTTTCCCCTCACTTAATTTTCGAGAAATAGGAACAGCAATATACCCTGTACCACACCCAATATCTGCTACAATATCGGTTTTTTTCAAATTAAGAAACTCAACCACTTTGTCTGCGGGGAGAAGCGCCTTTCTTTGAGGGCTTTCTAATCTATCTTTTTTTGATACATCAAATTTATGCGTCATTTTTTCTTTTCTCCTTGTGCTATATCACTTTCACAATACGTTCAATATCCTTAGTATATGTGAAGTTATGAATGAAAAAATATAGCCATCTATATTTTTTCAATTCTCTATATTTTATGCTATATAGTTCATAATCAAGGTTTCTAAATATTTTCTTAAAATAATTTTATCTAGAGTTTGTTCAATCCCATTATATTTGCAAATCAAAGTTGAATTATTATCAAATACGATTTCGAATTTATTTTCGAACCTCTTTCTACGAATACTATAATCTATTTGAAGGTTTGCATATTTTTCATTTTCCATTGCTGGGAAATATTGGATTTGGAAATAAATAATATCATAATTTTCTGAATATAAATAATGCATACTATTATTAACAACATTTATATTAGTATATTCTATTCCGTCTTTCGATTTAGACTTATAGGTTCTCAATAGTATTTCTATGAAATGAAATTCTTTATACTCTCTATTTAACTCTTCGAGAACTTCGATAAATAATTTACTAAAATAATTTACCAATATCTTATTTTTTTCAGTGATTTCAAGTAGTTCGATTGTTCGCTTCGCTTGAAATGCTTTAACTCTATATTGTAAAACAATATCCGATCTATCGAAATCTTCATCCAAAATTTTTTTTATTAATTCCTCTAGTTTATCATAACTACATCTCTCGTCAGGATTATTACTTAAACAAGATGAAATAACATAATTTGCAGCAATCATATCCGACTTATCAGAAAACTTTTTTGTCAAATCAAATTCATTAATAAACCATAAATTTGAAGGCATTAGACTATTGTTTTCACCATTTATCATCGTCCATATAATCTTACCAATAGAAAAAATATCTCCTTTTTCATTTACATCTTCTACACGTCCTATCTCATACTCAGGAGCTAAAAACATTCTTGAACCTACTGCAATATTCTCAGGTGTTAACCTAACCTGTTCGTCACAAATATGGCAAATACCAAAATCTGTAAGATATAATTCAAGTGTTCCCTCATTCTCTAAATACAAAATATTTTCTGGTTTTAAATCTCGATGATATATTGCAGGAGAATATTGAGAAAGTTTTCTTAGTACTCTTATAATTGGGAGAATTAATTCTAAAACTAATTTTACGTTCCCTTTTGTTTTAAAAAACAGTTCACTCAAATTCCCATCATATTTCTTCATTAACACAAATGCATTATTGATATTATTTTCATCGATATTTACTTCTAATATTTCAACAATATTTGCAAAATCTTTCGACATAGAAATCATTTCAAGAACTTTTAATTCTCTTATAAATCTCTCCTTTTTTTCCTTTGTTGACGTATTTCTTAATACTTTTTTTGCCGTTAAGTTGTATTCATCAAAAAAAATATCTCCATTTCCTCCTGACTTATCAGCTTTCTTATGATTTTTATCAACACTCATCATAATCCTTTCCGTTTAAAATATAAAAAAACAATTACTTCAACTGTTCTTTTATTGATTTAGCTATTTGATACGCTAATTCTATTGGTACCGCATTTCCTATCATTTTATATCCATCATTGACATCCGTATAAATAAATTCAAAATCATCTGGAAAGCCTTGTACTCTTGCACACTCTCTTACCGTTAACCGTCTATAAAGTGCTTCTTTGCCTGGCACAAAAATTCTTTTATTCTTATCAACAAATAACATCTTAGGAGCTTGAGGATGAAGTTGACACTGTCTTCCACTTGCTTGTACTGTAAATGCTTGTTCATCCCATGAGCGTACCCTATTCCTACTCATAAAAATAGTTGAATATGCCCCCACAAAATACTCGTGGTTAAGTATCTCTAATTTCCCATTCGTTTTATTTTTAGGAAGTGCTGGAATTTCACTTCCATGTAAATCACCAATAGCATCTCTAAATGTTTTTTTTGTTTCTTTTTCCTCTGTAGTCGAAGTAGGAAACTTGAACTGTATCCTTAAGTCCTTTCTAAATCCAATGTAAAATACCCGTTTTCTATCTTGTGGCACACCGTAATCTGCTGCATTTACTAAATCAATTGTAACATCATAACCGCAACTTTCAAAAAGTCCTATAATATTTTCGACAGCTTCTGAGTGTCTGTCTGCTAACATTCCAGAAACATTCTCAGCTAAAAAAAACTTAGGTTTTTTATCATTCAAAATTCTTATATAATCATAAAACAATTGTCCTCTGGAATCTTCAATGCCTCTTAAAGAACCTGCCTCACTCCAACTTTGGCATGGAGGCCCTCCAATTATGCCATCAATCATATCTGGAAAGTCAGATTCCTTTATACTTCTAATATCACCTTTAATCAAAGGTGCTCTATGATTTTTTTCATAAGTTGACCAAATTGACGCGTCATACTCATTAGCCATAGCTATCGTAAATCCTGCTTTTTCAAATCCTAAATCTAATCCCCCCGCACCTGAAAACAGACTAATTAATCTCAATTTTCCTCCTCTGAAATAACATAGGTTATTAACTTTGCGGAATTTAATTTTGCTGGATTGTTTGGATTTTTTATTTTTACATCTGTAATTAATAACTTACTATTTTCTATAGCCATTTTTTCTATCTTATATCTATTGGTAAATGTCTCATATTTTTCATTATTAATTATTGCCATAAAATTAAATTTCTTAGTGTTATCTCTGTCAAAAATATAATTAAACACTTTAAATGGATTTTCAATTCCCCACATACCTCTAACTCTCAGATATGTAATTCCTAATGGGTCAACTCTATTTAATTTCCCTAGTTCGTTTGTTTCAGAGAGTTCAATATTAGGAATATTTTCAATCCCCTCTTTTATTTTTGCTTTAATATTTTCATAAATATCTGTTGATGCACAATAATCTAAACCATATACCATACACAAATGTTTTAATCTTTTTTCATGAATAATCCCTACTACATAAATTATATCTTTTTCACTCCACTCTTCAGCATTTCTACACTCATTAGAAATCATTCTTGAATTTGAATACAATTTGTGTTTTGGATAACTTGAATTTAATGCTAATGCAGAATTATTACTCTCAATCTTTTTTACCTCAATGGCATCACCACCACGTAACATTGCGTCTGGTGGATTAGAATCATTTCCTAAATATGAAAATAATTCTGAAATTTTTTCCACCCTTAATCTCTCATCTGTGTAATTAAGCGTCCCAGAAAATATATCTTTAACATACTCTTCCAAAGCATCCCCTGCACTATTTGCTCTATTATTTTTAACATAGATTTCTCTTAAGTCTGTGACAGGATTCTCTACAATATTCATTATTGCATCTAAGATATTCATTCTATGCCTCCTTTGAATTATATTTTAAAAAATCTAATAATTACTCCCTAACCAACTTCACTACACACTCTATATGACTGGTATGTGGGAACATATCTACCCCTTGAAAACTTACACATTTATACCCAAAACTTTCAAATAACTTGATATCTCTCATCAAAGTAGCTGGATTACACGACACATAAACAACTTCATTCACATGACACTGGGCAAAGAGCTCAATAATGCTTTTCTCAATCCCTTTGCGAGGTGGATCAATAACAGCCACATCCAATTTCATTCCATTTTTTACAAGCTTTGGAAGTACCGCTTCCACTTCACCCTCGTGAAATTCAGTATTTGTAAATCCATTTCTTTTGGCCATTTGCCTTGCATCTTTTACCGCCGACTCCACGACTTCAATGGCAACAACTCTTTTCGAACGTTTTGCCATAAGCATTGCCATTGTTCCTGTCCCACTGTACGCATCTAACACCACTTTTTGTGACGTGTCCCCGAGCAGCTCAAATACGCGCTCATAGAGTTTCTCGATTTGAAACATATTGATTTGAAAAAATGATAGAGGGGAAATTTGAAAAATGCTGTCAAACAGCTTTTCATAGAGTACTTTATTCCCTTTTAAATGAACGATATCCGTCGTGAGAAGCACATTATCATCACGCATATTTTTAATAGCATATACAGAAATCACTGCGGATATTTTTGAGATTTCTTCTCCGAGAGCCTCAATACCCGGCGTTACTTTCGACACAATTAACCCTACAAGGATATCTCCTTCAATATTGGTTCTTAGCATGATATTTCTAAGTATACCGCGTCTTGCCTTCTCATCATAAATGGTCACATGGCACACTTTACAAAGCTCTTTAATCGCTTCAATAATCTCATTAAAAGCTTTAGGCTGTGTCGCACACTGTGAAATCTCAACCACATCATGACTCTTAGGCTTATAAAATCCTGATATTATTGCACCATTTTTAAATTGAACAGGTTGAATCACTTTATTTCTATAGTTAAATGGGTTATCGCATTTGATGAACTCTTTATACTCAGTCTCTATTTTAGCTCGAGCTATCTCTTGTATTAAAATAGTGTTTTTAATGTTCACCTGCTCCGCGTAGTCAGCAAATATCAAATCGCACCCACCACACTCTGTAAAATTCTCACAATACTTTGAATCTACTCTGCTCGGACTTTTTTCTAATATTTGCGTCACCAGTCCTCGAGCGTAATCCTTTTTTACCGAAATCAGCTGAACTTCAACTTTTTCACCAGGTAATACCTGTGGTACAAATATTACCATACCATCGCAGTAAGCCAACCCTTCTCCACCTTGAACTATCTTCTCTATTGTAACCTCTATTTTATCAAATTTTTTCAGCATGCTTTCTCCTTTGGTGTATCTATTATCAGTGTTACTGGTCCATCGTTTATAAGAGATACTTGCATATCAGCTCCAAACTCTCCCGTTGCTACCTTTTTCACCCCTAACTTTTTAACCTCATCAATAAATTGTTCATATAGAGGTATCGAAACTTCAGGGCGTGCTGCCGATGAAAAACTGGGACGTCTCCCTTTTTCACACTCACCGTAGAGGGTGAACTGTGATACAATCAATATCTCTCCCTCCTGTTCAAGAAGAGAGTGATTCATTTTACCCTCTAAGTCCTCAAAAATTCTCAAATTCACCACTTTTGAAGCGAGCCATTTCACCTGCTCCTGAGTATCTGTCTCATGCACCCCTAAAAGAAGAAGCAGGCCATTTTCAATCGAGCCTATCACATTTCCCTCTACCTTTACATCTGCTTTGCTTACTCTTTGCAGTACTGCTCTCATCGTTACTCCTTCTAAAAGTAAAGCTCCCATATACATAGGAGCCACTTCTTTAATCTAATTTTATACCACGCTCTTGAATGAAACTCTCAATTTTCACTAAATCCTCAGGCGTGTCTACTCCCGCGCAGGCAGTTTTTGCCTCTAATACGCGAATTTTATACCCATTTTCTAGCGCCCTTAATTGTTCAAGGGATTCTAATTTTTCTAAACGACTCTGCGCAAGTTCTGTGAATGTTTTTAAAAAACTCTTTCTGTAGGCATAAATTCCTAAATGTCTGAAATACTTCATCGCTGATTTTGCTCTATTATAAGGAATAGGGCAGCGACTAAAATAGAGTGCATCTAAATTTTTATCACAAATGACTTTCACCACATTAGGATTATCAACATCTGTAATATCGCTGATTTCATGCATCAGTGTTCCCATGGGTACATTTTCATCCTGCTTCATCATCTCAATAAGCGCATCAATGAGGGCTTTATCAATTAAGGGTTCATCCCCTTGTACATTAATGACAATTTGAAACTCTCCAAGTTTTTCAGAAAGCTTCTCCACTGCTTCTTGAAGCCTATCCGTTCCCGTCTCATGGTCTGTTCGCGTCATCACGGCCATTCCACCAAACGCTTCAACACAGTTGAATATGCGCTCATCATCTGTTGCAACCACAACATAATCTAATTTTGAGGCTTTTGCACGTTTATATACCCACTCAATCATAGGTCTTCCTGCAATCAACGCAAGAGGCTTTCCTGGAAAACGGCTTGAGCCATATCGCGCCGGTATAATTCCTACTGATTTCATCTATCTCTCCTTAAAACGGTTGTGTTGCCATAACCACTGCTCTGGATATTGGCGAATCACTTCCTCCATTTTTGAAATGAAAAGTTGAGTTGTAGCTTGAATGCTCTCTCTCAAATTCTCTTTTATTACAGGCTTTAAAATCTCTTGCGCCACCAATTTGTGTCGATTGTTTGGTTCTCTTAAACAATACCCAAATAAAATAGGGACATTGTATTTTATCGCCAAAACTGCAGCTCCAGAAGGGGCAAAGGTTTTCTGTCCAAAAAATTCTACTTGAACATCATCCACATACTGATCAGAAAGCATTGAGATGATTGCCCCCTCTTTAATCGCTGTGATAATCTTTTTCACACTATCCCCTTTGTAAATAAACCCTACCCCCATCGCTGAACGTGTGGTATTGATGTATTCATCAAAAAGAGGGTTCTTCTGACGTTTTACAATATGAAACATCTTATACCCTTTAAATCCAAGAAATGCACCAATTTCCCAATTTCCCTCATGAAGTGAAACGAGCAAAACCCCTTTTTTCTGGTCGTAAGCTTCCTTTACAATCTCTTCATTTTCCACGGTTGCTCGACCACTTGAGAGAATCTTTGGCATAAAAAAGGTTTCAACAAAATTTCGTGTCATATTTTTATAACACGCTTTGGCAATGCGATGAATCTCTTCAGTAGTATAATCAGGAAATGCTATCTTTAAATTTTTGTACGTTACTTCCCGTCTACTTTTCAAAAGTTTATAGCTCAAAAAAGCCAGCCCATCTGAAAACAGATATCTCAATTTTAAGGGCATCAAAAGTGTGAACCCTTTGAAAATATTGAGTGCTAACATCTCAAATTGATATTTCACTTCTGCCTCCTAAAACTACATACGCTCTAATACACCAATTCCAAGTAACTCTAATCCTAACGCTAATACATCACACGCACTGTTCAAGATGAAAAGTTTAGAACGCTTCAATGACTCTTCAGCTGTTAGTACTGGGCTTGCATTATATAGAGAGTTGATCTTCTTCGCAAGTTCGTAGATAAAATCTGCAATAATATTTGGCTTGTAACTCTCACTCGCTCTAATAACCTCTTGATAAAAATAGAGCATTTGAATGGCGATATCTCTCTCGATTTGCTCTTCAAAAATCACCTTCGAGTTTGAAATTTCCTCTCTTGAAAGTCCAGCTTTACGGGTAATCGATTGAATTCTTGCATAGGTATATTGGATATAAGGAGAGGTATTTCCTTCAAAGCTCAATACTTTCTCCCAGTCAAATATGATATTACTTGTTTTGTTTTGAGAGAGGTCAAAATATTTTATCGCCCCTGTTCCTACCACTTCAGCTATGCTATCCTTCTCAGCTTCAGGAAGTGTTGGATTTTTCTCCTCAATAACCGCTCTTGCACGTTTTACAGATTCATCTAAGAGATCCATGAGTTTGATAACATTCCCTTTTCTACTTGAGAAAATCCCATCGGCAAACTTCATAATTCCAAAATACACATGCTCTTTTTGGTCATTCCATCCTAAAAGTTCAGAAATTTTAAAAAACTGCTTAAAGTGGTTTTGTTGTCTGTCATCCGTTACATAAATCATTCTGTTAACGTTGTAATGAGCTCTTCTAAACTCAATGCAGGCTAAATCAGACGTTGCATATAAAAATGCTCCATCCTTTTTTCTCACGATACAAGGTGGTAACTCATCATTTTCAAAGAATACAATGGTCGTTCCATCATCCATAGAGGCAATCTTTTTTTCAAGCAGTGTTGTAACCACACCCGGCATCTTATCATTATAAAATGACTCTCCATAAAAAGTATCGAAAGAGATTCCTAATCTTGAGTAGACTTTTCCATACTCTTGCAGTGAAATCTCTATAAACTCTTTCCATAGCTTGGTGTTATATTCATCGCCCTCTTGAAGTTTTTTGAGTTCATAACGCGCTTGCTCTTCTAGTTCTGGCTCACTCTCACTCGTTTGTGAAAAGAGTACATAGAGTCTCTCTAGCTCTTCAATTGGACTTCTCACATAATTTTCTCTATCTAGCCACTTATGATACGCCACTATGAGTTTTCCAAACTGTGTTCCCCAATCCCCGATGTGATTGTCTGCAACAGTATGGTATCCAAGAAAATTGTACATTCTCTTTATAGAATCTCCGATTACAGTACTTCTCAAATGTCCAATATGCATCTGTTTTGCAATATTGGGACTTGAATAGTCGATGATAATATCACCCTCTCTATTTAAAAACGAGAAATCCTGCTTTTCTGGACTCATATTTTTCAAAAAATTCTCAATCGCTGAAGTTTTGATGAAAATATTGATAAATCCAGGACCTGCTATTTCACACTTTTCTATTAACTCATTCTCTTGGATGTTCTCAATCAATTGTATAGCGATATCTCTTGGATTTCCCCCCACTACTTTACTATTCACCATAGCAAAATTGGTTTGAAAATCTCCAAACTTTAAATTACTGCTCTTTTGCAGTACCAACGGTTTTAATTCTACTTCACCAAATGCCAACATTGCAGCTCGCTTTAATACCAATTCTAATTCTTGTTCAAATAGCATACGTCACCTCTACTCTATTTAATATTCATTGATATATTATACCATATTTTCGCTCTCATAAAAATAAAAATTTAAAGTAAAAAAAAGAGTGCGCACACTCTTTTTTACTTTAATACATAAATTCCTCTATAATAACGGATAAACTTGACTAAAATAACTGCTAATACCAATTTGATTATCTGTAGGCTGAGCATTTTGACTCCAAGCAGGGCTCATCATATTCATTTGTCCGCCATCACCATTCCACGCCCAAGCCAGTACTGGCCACCCTAGCGTAATGGCATGTTGAACTAAACCTGACCAATCAGCTTTACCATCTCCAATACTTCCAAATTCCCCAACCATACACTTTGCACCACTTGCAGCCAAATAGTCAAGGTCTGAAGTTTGAAGCACATGGTTCTCATACTGATCCCATGCTGGTGGATAGATGTGAACCGATACAATGATATTTGGGTCTGTAATTTTTACACCCCCAGTGGTATCTTTTCCCATAATGGCATTTGCGGCAACCTCACACTCTTGACCCCATCCCGGAGCATCAATGATAATCGGCCCATCATAGACTGTTCTAACCGTTGCAATGGCTTGATTATAATCAACCGCATACTGTGTCGCTGTTAAATCATGTGAACCCCACTCATTGGCAAGGTTAATGGTTAACTGCCCTCCACCTGCAAGATATTTATAATTTTGAACCCAATAGTTGGCAGCAGCCGTTAAATAACTGGTGTTATCTGATCCATTTCCTGGAATGCTGTGGTATGTTGCTATGACATAGTATCCATGAGATTGAGCCTGTGCAATCCAGTTTTGAGCCTCTTGCGGTGTTGAGTTGTCAGGATCAATCTCAATTCTTACTGTTTTTACACGAGTATACTGTTCTAGCACATTCCAACCGAAATTGACATTCCCTGAATTGTAATATGAAGGTTGTAAATTGACCCCATCACCAAATCCAAGTGAGGGTTGAACTTGAACTATCGAAGCTCCACTTTGAGGTGACACATCTGAAGTTGTTGAAATAGCAGTGATACCACTTGCAAGTAGTGTCGTAGAAAGTCCAAGTGCGGCTATAAGGGTAAAAAGTTTGTTTTTCATGATGGCTCCTAATTATTAGATGATTTTTTGTGTATAAAAAGATATCGGAAAAGAACTGATTTCACTGATTTAAGTATTTAAGTAGAGTTTAGGCATCTTGCAATGCAATAATGAGCACTATTTTTTCATGATTCCTCACGATGAAAAGGTGTTTGAAGTCAAACACCTTTTCATAATTTATTTAGTTACTTCAATGCTATGTGCTTGAAGCTCTCTTCTCGCCGCTAGCTCTTCATTCACCTGCTTAATTTTCTTATCATTTAAGCTATAGAAGAACATAAATACAATCCCTACAATTCCAATATAGAGAGGAATAAAACTTCTTAAGTTCAGTATCAAATGAATTACCTGCGAATCTTGAACGTGATTTGCATCAAACCCTGCCGCTGATAGTAAAAATCCACATATTCCTGAAGCCACTGCCCAAGCCAATTTTTGAGCCAATATTGCTACAGAAAACACCAGCGCTGTGGCACGTCTTCCATGCTTCCACTCGGAATAATCTGCCGAATCTGCATACATTGCCCAAAGAAGAACGGATGTTGGACCACCAAAGAAATTTCCGATAATGTTTATTAAAAACATCAACCCTAATTGATTGGGTGCGATAAAGTACGTTGGAATTCCAATTACTGCCGCGATGATAAAATACGCAATAAAAGTCTTTTTCTTTCCAAATCTCTTAACGATAAACGGTACCACCAATACACCAATAATGGTGACGATTTGACCCGTTGTATTGAAAAATGAAGCCAATACATCTAGATGAATCACATGCCCCATAAACACTTGTGTCCCAACATAGTATTTAAAATAATACATGCTTAGCGTTCCGCCAAGCGCCGACATTAGAATCATCAACAAACTTACTATGAACAGAATAATCCATGGAAGATTTGAAGTTAAATCTTTAATATCACGAATCAAAGGAGTTCTTTTTTGAGCTGGTGGTGGAGATACACGCTCTTTTGATGATAAGAACGCTACATAGAAGAGTATCACAGCTGCAATACTATAAAGTGTCATCACAATACTCCAACCATGTTGGATGTTGTTTCCACCAAAATGTGCTGCTAACGGAAGAAGAGATATCGATACAACAAATCCCCCAAGATAAGCTCCTAGATATTTAAAAGAAGAAAATGACGTTCTCTCAACAGGGTTATTGGTAACCACTCCAAGCAGTGCTGAATACGGAATATTCACAACTGAGTAAAGAATCATCATTGAACCATAAGAGATATAGGCGTAAAGAAGTTTATGCCCCCCTGTTAAGTGCGCTGGTGTGGTAAAGGTGAAAATAACCGCCACTGCAAATGGAATAGAGAACCAAATCAAGTAGGGTCTGTATTTTCCCATTTTTGTACGTGTTCTGTCTGCAATAACGCCCACTCCAGGGTCTACAAAAGCATCTAACGCTCTTAGAATCATAATCATAAATCCTGCTGCAGCTGCCGATATTCCAAAGATATCGGTGTAAAAATACATCAAGTACATTGAGAGGGTTCCCCAAATTAGACATGATGCTAAATCCCCTGTTCCATATCCCATCTTCTCCCATACGGAAATTTTTTCTTCATTTTCAAGTAGCGCTTGAGGTGCTGTGTTTGTGGTAACTGTACTCACTTTTTCCTCCTAATTTTTCATATTATCCTAAAATTGTTTTTAGTACGATATCCATAAATCCTGGTATCCACTCGTGTCCATGTTGTGGATAGACAATCTCCGTTTTTTCCCCTTTAAATTTATTGTAAAATGCATATTGAGACGAAGGTGCGCATATCTGATCCATCAATGCTGTAACAAATATCAATTCACACGTCATATCTTGTGCAAAGTTTTGAATATCAATGTAAGAGAGTGTGTTGAAAATCTCCTCCTCACGCCTATGAAGCGGATCAGAAAATTTAAAATAATTATTGATCTCTCCGTATGCCCCCATCTGAAATGGCGCATCGAGCACCCTTTTAAAATCGCTCAAAAATGGATAACATGACACGACTTTAGATACCTCAGGATTGAGCGCAGCACATGCAACCGCTAAAGCTCCCCCTTGAGACTGCCCAAAGGTATATAGTTTACTCGAATCAACATTTTTCATACTTTTAGCCAACTCTACAAGATATACTGTGTCAAGATAAATTTTAGTGAATGCCAGATTTTCAGGCCCCTCACAAATTCCTTTCATAATATGCCCTGTTAATGTAGACCCACCCGTTTGAAGATTATCCTCTGAAAGGCCACCTTGTCCACGGCTATCCATAGTGAACGAGTGAAACCCTAATTTTGCTAAGGCTATTTTATCAAACCAGTCGCCACTGTGCGAGTGATACCCATGGAAATGAAATACTGCTGGAAATTTACCCTCTTGTGTGGGTCTAGCATATTTACAATGAATTTTTGCCCCGTCAGCCCCTTTAAAATAAAGATCAAAACATTCGACCCCGTCAACATTCATCTCAATTTTTTCTGTTTTACATTCAGGTTTTATCCCTTTAATTTTATCCACCTGCTTTTTCCAGAACTCTTTAAAATCAGCTGGTCTTGGACTACACCCTTGATATTTTTTTAAGTCATTTAATGACATCTCAATTGTAGGCATTCATCCTCCTAATTTCCAAGTAGTTCATCGCCAGAAACCAACTCGCAATTCTCTTTCATCTCACCAATGAGTAGCTCAACTGTTGTATAGGCCACTGCCACATAGGTGTCAGCCGCTCCATAGTAAATTGCAATTTTTCCCGTATCACTATCATGAAGTGTTGCGCATGGAAACGCTACATTTGGAACGAATCCAACAGTTTCATACTCTTTTTCTGGTGTTAGAAGATAATTTTTTGTTCTGTATAAAACTTTTGATGGCTCATTTTTATCAAGCAGCGCAGCTCCAAACGAGTAAACAAAACCATTACAGGTCCCTGATACTCCATGGTATATTAATAGCCATCCTTCATCCGTTTCAATCGGAGCTGGACCTCCACCAATTTTAGTTGCTTGCCACCAACCTGAACCCCCTTTTGCCATCACATGACGATGCTCACCCCAGTATTTCAAATCATATGATTTAGACATAAATATATCCCCAAAAGGGGTATGCCCTGAATCTGATGGTCTTGAAAGGAGTAGATATTTATCATTCACTTTTCTTGGAAATAGAACTCCGTTTCTGTTAAAAGGAATACATAGATTTTCTAACCGTGTAAATGTTTTAAAGTCCTTCGTCATCCCAAAACCTAAAGAGGCTCCATAAAACTCAGTACACCACACAATGTAAAAAATCCCATCAATTTCAATGACTCTTGGATCATATGCATAACTCGGTTGATAGAGTTCTCCTTTTTCATCTCTCCAAACAATAGGCGTTTCATCAATATCCCATTTCAATCCATCACTCGAAAATCCAACATAAAGATGAGGCTTTCCATTTTTTGTATCCCCTCTAAACACTCCTGCAAAACTGCCATTAAATGGAACGACTGCGGAGTTAAACATTCTTGCAACATTTTTTATTGGATTCCATCCAATAATTGGGTTATTTGTATCTCTCCACACCACATCCGTAGATCCACTAGGCCGCTCTTGCCAAGGGATATTTTTTAAACTTTTACCAATAATTTTAGCCATTTTTTTCCAGACTCCTCACAAGTTTAATTACATTTATATAATTAAAATTTTCTAATCAACAATGTGAATTTTAACATATTTTAATTATTAAGTCAATAAAAAATCCAATCCTTTAAGGATTGGATTTTCATGTTTTATACCTCTTGCTTTTTAATCAGTTTTCTCCAACAATATATTCCATAAAAGTTATTCAAAAAAAATGCACAGTTCATAATCAGCTGTGAAATATGACCATCTCTTGCGTGGAAAAAAATCACAACCCATATCACTATGGTCAAACCATTCGAAATAAACCATAAATACCACTGTTCAAAAAAACGACGTGTCATCCATACCATCCCTATGATAGAAAGTATTGATGAACTTGCATCAAAAAATGGCATCGGATCGTGCATTTTTTTCAACACAAGTGTTAAAATGACAATAGCAAGTATCGCTAACACACTCCATGTCAAAAGTTCAACTTTCCCCATTTTAGCAACGACTATTCCGCTATTTTCAGTTCCTTCTTGAACTTTTTGCTGATTTTTCTTCCAAAGATAAAGCCCGATAAACTGCATTGGCAAAAAGTAACAGGCGAATAAAAAACATGTAGCATAGAGATTTTGCGTCCACGCAATATAGGCATAAGTCCCCACGTAAATGATACCAAAGTAGTAGTTAGAATATTTTCCCTTTGCACAGAGCAGTATATTGATAACCCCTGTTGCACCCGATACCATATCTAAGAGCGTATCATGACTTGATATACCAAAAATAATCACTAAAAGTGTGAATAAACACGCCCACACCATTTCATACAAACTCCAATCTTTATAGATTGGTTTATCTAATGTAATACTCACACACACTCCTTAAATTTTATTCAACATTTTAGACAAAATATAAAAGGAAGTCTCCTCCCTTTTATATTTTATGAATTTTTTGAAACACTCCAATGAGATACAAAACTGTTGCTATACCAAAAATTGACCAAAAAAGATAAGAAATTCCATAAAGTATCATTGTCATCATAACCCCTCCTAATACCGTTTATAGGTATAGTATACAGATTATGATGGACATCAAATGTCCTTCTTTAAAAATTACTCAATTATTTTGATTTTTTCCCCTTGCATCGCAAACCACATCTCAAGTCCTTGACTAAAAGCCTCAACTTCAAAAAGATATCTCTCCTTAGTGCTCTCTAAAAGTTTTGCGGTTGGAAGCCTATCTACTACAACTTCACTACTGCTTCCAAAATAATAAAACTTAACCTTTTTTAGCTCTCCACCATACATAAAGAGTACCTGTTTTCTAAACTCACCATCATTAAATTTTTCGTGGTATGGCATTGAGAATTTCTCTCCTACTAAAGTGAACTCTTTCATCCGATCAATTCTAAATGTTCTAAATTCTCTTTGCTGATCACTCTCAACATATCCATTTAAGTAGAAATAGAACTCTGAAAATAAAATAGAGAGTGGAATGACCCTATAATTTTTTCTCATCCCATCTTGACGTTGATATCTAAATTCAATAATTTCATGATTATATATCGCTTGAGTAATTTGCCAAAGAAGGGTTAAAAGATCTTTCCCATGTTTCAATGGAACATAATTGTTTTTCTCATATAGAATGATTTCATTCACTAACTGCCTATCCTTAGGAGTAACCTGTGCCAATAATTTTTCTAAAAGTCCTGAAATTTCGCGTTTATTAAATGCTCGACTCTCCAGTAAAATTTTACACATAGCAAGAACTTCTTCGTTATTAAACCATTCTCGATTCAACCTAACCAATAAATAGCTATTACTGCTCTTCTCATAGCGAATGGTCATCTCCTCTTCATAAAAATGGGTTTGTATGAGGTATGCTCTTAAATCCTCAATATCCCTTTGAATAGATTTTTCTGAAACGCTCATCTCCTGCGCTAACTCAGATTTTTTAATGCTCTCACCACGGTTCAATCTTTCATAGAGATATATTAATCTAAATCCTTTGTTCCCAGTAAAATCTAAACTCAGTTTCATCCTCGCCCCCTTTTTACGTCAAACTCTCCTCTTGTCCTTCACCATCAGTTTTTTTCAAAGAAATTCTTTTTCTAATGGCCGAGAGAGGTTTAATCGCAAGCTTTTTAAAGGAGAATTTTTTCTCTTTACGAACAACAAAATAGGCTGTTTGATATGTCAGTTTTGTCTCTTTAAAGCTCTTAATCTTCCCTACAGAGACTTTTCCACTCTCGCCAATAATACCTAAATTTCTAAACTCTTTCAAGGCTTCAAGAGGTGAAGGAAATCGCTTTTCAATACTCTCAGTATATGATAACTTTACTAAAAAACGTTTGGAAAGAATCTCACAAATTTCATCAAATGTGTGATATTTTAAACTCTCATTGAAGTGTGCCGTCTCTTCAAGATTGCCCTCAATAAACAGTGAAAAGACAAACTCACCATTGTTTCGAAGATTTTTATGAATTTTTTTAATCAACTTCTCTAAATCTTCACTCCAATGCAAAGTAGAACTTGAAACAACCAAATTACATCTCTTAGGAATGTCCATATGGTCCATATCTCCAAGCAAATTCACATGAGGAAATTCAGCAATATCATTGAGATAAAGTGTATCGCATTCAACCTTCTCTTTTAAAAATTGAGTTAAAATCCCTGTACCACTTCCTATCTCCAAAACAGTTTTATAGTGCTCTTTACCCACCAAACTTATCAATGATGAAGCGATATATCTATGCACAGTTGCATGCTTATCATAAGTTGCTGTCGCCTTGAGTGCATGTTTTTTAAGACTCTCTTTGTTTACCATCTCTCCCCCGTTCTTCTTATAAAACAGTTAAAAAATTTACGCAAACTCTTTTCTTGAAAGTGAAACACGCCCTCTCTTTTTGTCAATTCCAATAATTTTAACCGAGATAATGTCTCCTATTGCTATAACTTCTAGTGGATTTTTAATATGTCTTTTTGAAAGCTCTGAAATATGAAGCAGTGCATCTTGTTTTACACCAATATCCACAAACGCTCCAAAATCAATGACATTTCTAACCGTTCCTTGAACGACCATTCCTTCAGCTAAATCATCAATTGAGAGAACGTGGTCTTTCAATATCGGCTGAGGAAACTCAGCTCTCGGGTCACGTCTATCTTTTAAAAGAGCGTGATAAATGTCTTTTACTGTCTCAACACCATATTCAGGGTGACTCTCAATATATTGCTTTATGTCATACGCAGATAATGCCTTTTGAACCTCAGAAAGGGATTCACTCATATCAATGGGCTTAAATCCAACACTGGCTAAAAGTTCTTGAGCAATATGATAAGACTCAGGATGGATAATCGTCGCATCAAGAGGATTTTTCCCATTCAATATAGTCAAAAACCCTGCTGCCTGCTCATACGCTTTAGCCCCTAACCCTTTGACTTTTAAAAGGGATTTTCTATCTTTAAAGTCACCATTCTCTTTTCTGTACTCAACAATGTTTTTTGCAATGTTTTTTTTAATTCCTGATACATATCCTAAAAGCGCCCACGATGCAGAGTTAACATTTGCACCCACACCATTTACACATGATTCAACAACTCCTGAAAGTGCCGTTGAAAGGGTTGTCTTGGTAATATCATGTTGATACATTCCCACACCAATAGACTCAGGTGGAATTTTAACCAGCTCAGCAAGGGGATCTTGCACACGTCTTGCAATGGAGATTGCCCCTCTCACAGTTAAGTCTAAATCAGGAAACTCTTCTTTTGAAATAGCAGAAGCCGAGTAGACCGATGCGCCTGACTCACTCACAATGATATACTTGATTTTTTGTATTTTTTGTTCACCGATTAAATTGGCTACAAAACTTTCCGTCTCTCTTGAAGCTGTTCCATTTCCAATAGCGATGATATCAATGGGATGCTTTGCTAAAATTCCTAAAATGGTACGTTTTGCTCCCTCAAGCTGGCCATCACTCAAAATATATATCGTTGTATTTTCGACAAAAAATCCATCTTTATCAATAACCACTACTTTACACCCTGTTCTAAATCCAGGATCTATACCAAGTATAGATTTTTTCTCCATGGGAGGTTGCATCAAAAGACTTTTCAAATTTTTCTCAAAGCTTGAAATGGCACTCATTTCAGCTTGCTCTGTTAAAAGGTTTCGGATTTCACGTTCTATCGAAGGGATGACCAAACGTTGAAGAGAGTCATCTACTATAAGATTATAAAGCTCAGTAAGCCCACTTCCTAGTAGTGATTTTTTACCCAATGTCATCATTTCACTGTAGTTTACCTCTGGAATAACCTGTTTTACAGTGATAATGTCTTCACTTTCTGCTCTATTAATGGCAAGAATTCTATGACTTGGGATTTTTTTAATAGGCTCTTCGTAACCATAATATATTTCAAATACCCCTTTTTCATCCTTCCCTTTATTCTTCTCTATCAATTTTGTCTCTAAAATTCCGAACTGATAGACTCTCTTTCTAACAACATCTCTTAAGTTAAGATCCTCAGAAATTTCTTTAGCTAGAATAAGGGCTGCTCCCTCTAGTGCAATGGCAACACTTTCAACTGTTTCCGTAATAAATTCTGCGGCCTTTTGCTCAACAGAAATTAAAGAAGCCTCTTTAGAACGCATAAAATCTGCTAACGGCTGCAATCCATTCTCGATTGCGATATCCGCTTTTGTCTTCTTTTTCTTCTTAAATGGGGTATATATCTCCTCAACCGTTTGTAGCTTATCCGCCTTCATAATTCTCTCTTGAATCTCAGGAGTTAACTTCTCTTGCTCTTCAATAAGACGAATGACTTCTATCTTCCTCTCTTCAAGGGTTCTTAAATAATGTATGCGTTTCTCTATTTCACGAACTTGTTCTTCATCTAATGTCCCTGTAACCTCTTTTCTATAACGGGAGATAAAGGGAACCGTTGCCCCCTCATCTAAAAGTTGAATGGTATTTTTTACCTGTGTTTCTCCAATGCCTAACTCTGTGGCAATGATTTTTTCCATTTGAATGGACATTTTTTTCGCCTCCTAAAAAATTTGTAGTAACCGTGGTATAAAAATCAATAATCCTACCGCTACGGATAAAATAGTAACTAAAAGAACCGCTGCCGCAGCCATATCTTTAACTTTTTTTACACGGGGATTATACTCGGTGGTCAACATATCAAGCACATTTTCAATACACGTATTAAATATCTCAGCAATGAGAACAGAGACAACGCAGATTACAATAGCTAGCCAATCAGTTCTTGGAATTTTAAACATAAATCCTGCAATAAACACAATGACTCCTGCGCAAATATGAACTCTAAAATTCGCTTCCTCTTTAAATATTGTTAGCAATCCCTCAAATGCATATTTAAAACTTTGTAATCGGCTATGTGTTCCCATTTTACCCCCTATAAATTTTTATGATGAATCAAAAACAGTTTGAGAAAAACTGCGCTCAAAAACATAGCAAGAGCCGTCACTGCTATGGGCGCTAAAATCCCAAATTTCATAAAAGTGCTCAGCAAAAGCGCATTAAGAGTCCAAGCTGCACCAAATATTGCGCCTGTCCCTCCCATTACCTTACCTTGCTCTTCGCGACTTACCAACTTTGAAAATTGTGACATCACCACAGCATAAAAGAGAATTTCTATTAACGCGATAAAAAATATCACAACCCACAAAAGTAGAAGAATATGGACAAAATAGAGTACCAACATTAAGACAACCACAACAGATATGGCTGTGAGTGCAATGCGAGACTCCTTAAACCTCTTTTGTACAAATCCCCTCAAAAAGATTTGTGAGAGCATAAATCCACACCCCATCACCGTAAATAAAAGTCCTATATATTGAATGTTTAGGTGATAATACTCTGTAGCCATCAATGCAAGTCCTTGAATGAAAAGTCCCCATCCAAATTGAAACAGTAAAAATATTGCAGCAAGAAACCGTGTCCTTTTATCTAAAAATATATTGGCAAAGGACTGAAATATATCACTTAACGAAATTTTAACCTGTTTACTACCCTCATACGTATTCATAAGAAAATAGGCTATAAATGCCGTATTAATCAGCGATAGTATTCCATACACAATAAAAGGGGTCTTATAATTGAAAAACCCATGAGCCTCTGGCGAGGTGGTGATGGTTGTAATCAGTGGCCCAAGTATGATACCAATAGAGGCCGCTAAAGTAATCCATCCAATATTTTTCATTTTATCCTCTGGCTCACTAATGTCCATCATTACCGCTTGAACAAGTGCAAAATTTCCTGCAAAAAGCCCAGCAACAAACCGCGACACAATAAAGAGGGCAAGCAGATGGTTTGCTACTAAAAAATACATAGCAAAATAAATAATCCCTGTAGCCCCAAGGCAGGTTAATATCACCACTTTTCGACCTATTCTATCGGAAAGTTTTCCTAAAAATGGAGGTCCAAAGAAAATTCCTAGAGGCCATACTGCCATGGCCAGACCATAGTAAAACTCACGAACTCCTAAAGAAGTTCCTGGTGTGATGAGTATGTGTGACTGTGACAAAAAAAGTGTAGGAAAGATGGGAGAGACTAATCCCGATCCCATCACATCTATGATAATCGTTGTCACCAAGATAAATATGATAAACTGATTGTTTTTATTTTTCAAACTGATACTCTGTTCCAATTTTTCTCCTAATTTTTTCTTAGACCTTTAATAATCCCATCTCTTCGACCTTCATGGCAATATATTCGATAAAATTTTTAGATTTTTCATAACTAACACTATTTTTTTTCATCACCGCACATAAATTAAAATAAAAATTTTCTACGCCCATTACTGTTTTAACGTTTAGATTTTCTCCAATTTGTTTCACTGTATAGGTTGGTATCACTGCAAAAGCACTCCCAGACTCAATCACTTTCAAAAGCGCATAGACATTTCCATGAATCGTCTTTACCCCTTTAAACACAATCCCTAACTTACTTAGATAGGAGATAATGCTCTCCTTTGCATACTGATTATCATAGAGAAAGAGAAGCTCCCTATCCTTAAGCTCTTCAATACTTTTTAAATTTGTATCCACCACAATGCTATTTTCAAAACTTCCTAGTGACACCAATTCAGTCTCACGAGACTTCATAATCCCAATATGCCCCATAATGGCAATATCAATTGCGTCATTTTCAAGGCTTGACATCACATATTCACTTGTTTGGATATCCACTGCTTGATACTTTTGGTATATCTCACTCATGTATTTAGCCAAGATATTATAAATAATCAATTCACCTAAAATTGAGGTAACCCCTATTTTTAATTTATCATTTAACTTGCGTCTTTCAAGCTGTTCCACCTCTTGCTTTATCTGAGAATAATTTTCTTTCAAATTTTGGGCAAAGTGATAAACTAGCTCTCCACTCTCTGTTAACCTCATCGACCTTCCACTGCGTACAATGAGTTCGCTCTCCATACTCTCTTCAAGTTTTTTTATGCGTGTAGAGACCGCACTTTGAGTAAGACAGAGGTGTTCTGCCGCTTTAGTAAAATTCATGTATTTAGCCACATAATAGAAGGCAACCATATTATTAAAATCCACCGTTTCAAACATAGATCAACGCTTTTTCTCTCTGAAATTGGCAGAATCATCTTCACTGTTTTTAAACTTCAATGTCAATTTAATCGCACGCCCAACATAGATTCCTGAAACAAGGCCTAAAACAAAATTTGCACTTAACGTAAATTGATCGCTGATTCCGATAATAGCACTCATCGTATTCACTTGATAGAGATAAAAACATTTTGCCACTACCAAAAGAATCCCAAGAATGAGCGGAAGTACACTCCCTTGAAGAAAAACTCTTCCCTTTTTCTTGTCAGCTTTCATCGCCGTTTCTCCAAAAAACATAATTCCGGCAACAACGCCCACAAGAGCGAATATGATGTACAATTTTATATTTCCAATACCGTACACTCCACCAACAATGGCAAATATCGCTAAAATATAGAAACTTTGAATATGCATCAAACTTTGACGCATCAAACGTACCCCTTTATAAAGAACAAATAACATGACTATCCACAACCAAAAAGGAACCGTGTGCAGTAACATATGTATCATTTTTAACTCCTCCTACCATAAAATATTTACTAACGTATTGTATCATATTTAATCAAAATATACACTGCTCTTTTCAAGTTGAGAGAGTGCTAATAGAATTTGAGATTCGAGATTTCTTGGAAGAGAGAGTGGTGGCAAGGCTTCAACTGGGAAAAATCCTACCTCTAAAGTCTCCATCCCAGGTTTGATATCAAAATTTTGGGCTTGGCACTCAATAAAAACCTTATACACATAATAGATGTCTCTCGGATGTGGATAAAGCTTTTTATCTAGAACAGATAAAATTCTTATCGCTGTAACAGGAATCCCTGCCTCTTCCATAACCTCTTTCACCACATTCTCTTTTATCGTAAGTCCAATATCTGCCCAACCTCCAGGAAGGGACCAATAGCCATCAAACTTTTCTCTTACCATTAAAATCTCTTTTTTCTCATTTTGTACTATCGCTCGAACATCCACTTTTGGAGTTTTATACCCACTCTTCTCAACCATCTCTTCACGTAGCGTTACAAGAGGTCTATTTAATAAAAGCGAGGTCATCTCCAGTGAGATATTTTGCAACTGCTCAAATCTCTCCTTGTCGTAGTCATTGCACGCGAAATGAAGTCCTGCTTCTGAAATAGATTCAATCTGTTTTACCAAATTCAACATTTTATCCATCGTTTCCATAAATTCATCCTTTCAAGAAAAAAGACACAGTTTTCACTGTGTCTTGAAATCTACTTTACACGCTCCATGTAAACACAATCTCTTGTATCGATTCTAATTACATCTCCAATATTTACAAATAGAGGAACTTGAAGCTCATATCCACCTTCAATAGTCGCTGCTTTTGTAACTCTTCCAGAAGTATCACCTCTAAGTCCTGGCTCAGTGTATTCTACTTTTCTCTCAATGTTGTTTGGAAGTTCCACCGCTACAGGCTTCTCTTCATAAAGCATTACATCAATTGCCATTTCTGGAATTAAGAATTTTGCGCTATCATCTAAATCTTCAGCGCTTAACTCTAATTGATCAAAAGTCTCTTGGTCCATAAACGCATACATTCCATCATTTTCATAAAGAAATTGCATTGTACGTCTGTCAAGTCTGATCTCATCAAATTTATCTGTCGCATTAACACTTGTTTCAGAAATATTTCCTGTAATTAAATTCTTTAATTTGAATTTCACAACTGCTGAACTTCTTCCTGATTTATGAAATTGACTTTTTAAAACTGTAAATACATCGTCACCCATCTTGATAACATTACCGTTTCTGAATTCTTGAGCGATTCTCACTTTTGCCTCCTAAATTTGTTTCGAACTTATAAAACTCATTAAATTATACACTAAATTGCAATTCTTTACAATATGTTCCGAGAACTTTTTGAAATATTTTTCTAGATTTTCTAGATTTTCAACAAACCAAGAGTACTCATCAAAGGAAATTGACTCTCCAATACTTGCATTATACCCCAGTAATATTGCGCTATATCTTTCATAAAACTCTTGAGGCATAAAGGGAGAGAGAATTTCTAAAAAAGCCCTTACCTTCTCTAAATGATACTCCTCCTCTTGCTTATATGCTTGCCATAAAAAAGGTTTTCCAGCAACCACAGCGCGAACAAAGCTATCTTCACCACGAACAAAGTTAAGATCAACTTGAGAGACAAATGAGTCAAACTCAAGCTGGCTCATCACAGGCATAAAAACTGTAAACACATTTTGATCATTTCCTGATTTTACCCCTAACTCTTTAAAACTTTTCTGTGTTTTCTCTCCACATAAAATCAAAATATAATCACTGTTCATATCATTTTTCAACGCTTTATAAAAATGTTCAAACTCCAACCCATAACTAAATATGACACATTTTTTCAAAGGTTTCTCACCTTCGCTACGTGCCTTTATCTGCGCTGCTTTTATGCCAATTCCATATTTTTTCATGATGTTTTCTAGCTTCCAACAACTCCCTTTGCGAATCTCTTTAGAATCAAAAAGAACCCCACCGCTCTCTTTGTAAAAGCTTGGCATAAAATAGTACTTTTCACCCACTGGTGAATAGGATTTATTCAGATGTAAATCCGATGCCCACTTCTCTGTATTTAAATACTCTAAGTTGATTATCACGACATCATCTTTAAAGCATTCTAAAGTCTCTTGGGCTATTTTACACCCAAAACTCTCTATCACAAAATGTGTTCTTGAAAGTATATTTTGATATTTCCCTACCCAAGATGCAGCAATATAGGTGATATTCTCCACAATTTGAAACCCTCTTTTAGAACTTGCGCCATGATTGATTGTTGCTAATTTAAGCAAATCATTACATACAACCACAACATTGTAATAATTCGCATCTAAATTTCTTGCCAATCGGTATACAACACCAATATCTCCAAAATTATCAATGACATCACAAAATATTGTTATCTGCTTCATACCTTTTTTTGAGAAACAAGTATGAGCTTTTCAATATCAACATCTAAATTGAAATTCAAGTCATACACTGGAAAATCAAAGAATCCATCACGTGTTGGCACTTCAATTTTCGGTCTCCCCCCCTTTACAATATGGTCGAAAACAACAACAATCATAGACTTCTTATTTGGCTCTAAATCCACTTGTTCTATATGTATTAAACGATTTTTTCTAATACTGAGTGCCTGCTTAATACACTCCTCAAATTTATTTTCATCTATATGTGCTAAAATTTTATATACCACCGGTGGAACTTTAATTCCAAAAAGGGGTTTAATCGGTTTTATCTCGCTAAAATTCACTATCGCCATTTTAATACCTCCTACTTACTATAAATCCTATCACAACTTTTCACCTTTTTCAATTCAATTTTTAAAAAATTATGATATAATATAGATAACTTATGTTTATTATTTCAAAGGGGAAAAAAATGAATCCAAAAGGTAAGAAAGATCCATTCAGTGATTTTTTTAAAAAACGTGTCTTAATTGTGTTTATTCTCGTTTTTTTAGTGTTTGTTATTGTCGTACTCAATTTATTTAGAATTCAAGTAATCTATCACTTCTATTGGTCAAAAGTGGCCAATGATCAATACGAGCGTATTGTCGATATTCAGGCAACTAGAGGACTCATTGTATCAAACGACGGATTTTCTCTAGCCTATGATTTAGTCAACTATCAAGTGGTATTAGACCCCATACAAATTCCACCGAGTGAAAATCAAAATTTGGCAAATTTACTGGCACCTATGGTTGACGTTGATGCTCAAACTATCGTCGCTCAGCTACAACAAAAACAGTCTCAAAAATCCAAGTATTTACAGTTTAAAACCCTGATTTCACTCGATCAACGTAGTGCAATCAATGATTATATATTAACCCATCGTGACCTTAGAGGGTGTATCTTCTTCTCGCAAGTCCAGACACGTGTCTATCCTAATGACCCAAATTTAAAACCTGTGGTAGGATTTATCAACAGCACCCAAAATGGGGTATTTGGGCTTGAAGATTATTATAACGACAAGTTAAAAGGTGTCAATGGAACCGCCTATAATTATATGTCGACATTCATCAATTTTGCACTCCCCGTTGGAAAACGCAGTTACCAAAAGCCAGCCGAAGATGGAGATACCGTTGTTTTAAACATCAACTATAAGTTACAGCACATTTTAGAGGACGCTGTGGCAAATGGCGTTGAAAAGAACAATGCTGCATGGGGTGTCGGAATTATTATGGACCCTAACAATGGAAAAATTTTAGCTATGACCTCTGTTCCCGTCTCAGACAGTTTAGTTTATCTCAAAAATAATGCCATTTATAATCAATATGAACCTGGGTCAACTTTTAAACCTTTAATTGTTGCGTATGCACTTGATCACAACATCATCAATCAAAACGATACTTTCCAAGTAGGAAAGACTTATAAAGTATACAAATCCACCTTCAAAGATGCAGAAGACCTTTCAGGTAACTTAAGCATTGGAACCATTTTAGCGGAGTCAAGTAACATCGGGATGATTCAAATTGGTCAGAGATACTCTCCAAGTCAATTTTGGGATATGATGAATCAATGGGGAATTACTTCAAAAACGGGAATTGACCTCCCTAGTGAGCTCCTTCCCTACAACCCTCCACCTCAAAATTGGAGTGGAATCACACAAGCCACCATCTCATTCGGTCAAGGTGTTGCTGTAACGCCAATTCAACTCATAACGGCTGAAGCCGCTGTTATCAACGGTGGAACACTCT
>Ga0247844_1002963_pt1 | contig 26164 bp, 26 predicted proteins | sample LaCtaG_FD_192421 | JGI IMG/M metagenome (GOLD analysis project Ga0247844, IMG submission 192421) | Freshwater microbial communities from meromictic Lake La Cruz, Castile-La Mancha, Spain - LaCruzMarch201714.5m_1 | ecosystem: Environmental > Aquatic > Freshwater > Lake | place: Spain: Castile-La...
GAAAAATTTTTCCCCCCGGGGGGAAACCAACCAAGCCTATCGGCTTGCTTTAACTCAAACCCATACCTACACCACAACCAACGCAACTAAGACAATCCCGTCTCCACGGATTTCAGGGCACATCACAGCTGACTTGGAAAAACAAAGGAAAAACTGAAGAAAAAAAAGAGCTCTTCGGTAAATCGTGTGGGAAGAAGTTAGGGAAATGGGAAGATGGAAGGATGAAGGGTACGGAGTTTTTCGAGCGGATGTTGGGTTTGAGGGAGCTTTGGTCGGTGAAGGACATTGAGATGGATACGGAGGGCGGCGATGACACGCTCAAAAAGACCAAACAACTATGAGCTTTTCATTCCCCTCGGACGAACTCACCATTGCAGATGCTCCACCAGACGCTCGTAAGCCCCTTATGTCATTATGAATGACCGACTCCTGTTTTGATTTCGAAAGATCGTCAGTTTTTGTTCGTGCACATTCCAAAGACTGCGGGGAGCAGCCTGAAGGAGGCTCTGGGAGGAGGGTGGTCGAATCACAAAGATATTGCGCGGTACCGGAAGGAGTTGGGCGAGGAGCTGTTTGCTAAGTATTTTAAATTCACCGTGGTGCGGAATCCCTGGGATCGTATGGTGTCAGATTACCGGTATCAGAGGCGTGTGGGTGGGCATCGCGCTGGCAAAATGCATGTTTTTGACGAGCGGGGGCGGCGGCGAAATTTTTCCGAGTGGGTCGACGCAGTTTTCGCAGACCCTGGTGCCTACCCGCCCAAGGAATGGGGTGGCGAAGTTTCTGCGGGGATTCATCGCTGGAGCCCGCAGGCGGATTGGGTGGAGTTTAGCGAATCGATTGGGGCACTGGAAACGCGATTGGGGATCTCGATTCCGGAGCCTGAGCAGAAAAAGCGGACGTTGCGGCGTCCATATCCAGAGTATTATTCGGCTGAGTTGCGAGACCGGGTTGCGGAATACTATGCGGATGATCTACGGCTTTTCGGCTATAAGTTTGACGAATCTGCGTCGAGGACCGGGTCTTGGATCGAGCGGTTGTGGGTTAAGTTGAGGCAGGTTTAGTGGAATCGGGCGCAGACTATTTTGGATTCGAACTCTGCCCCCATTTTTTCAAACTTGAGCCTCGATCCTCAGCTGCCAAGCGTCGCATCGTTATGAGCGAGGATTCCCTAACAATTGTCTGGATTGTTGCTGCGGCGGCGGCCGTTGTGGCTCTGATTTTCCTCGCGCGTTGGATGGCGAAGAAACGAATCGCCGCACTGGCTGCGGCCGCCAACGGTTTGGGGTTTTCTTTCTCCCCCGAGCGCAAGACCGAGCTCGCCGCGCGGATGCAGAAGCTTTACGGAATTTCCCCCGGCAGCGATGACTATGCTGAGAACTTGCTCTTGGGCACTTACCGGGGCCATGCCGTGACGGTTTTCGAGTTTAACAACACCACGAAATCCACTGATTCGGACAACCAAACAAAGACGGAGCACCATTCTTGGCATATCGTCTTTGTCGACCTCGGGCGCTCCTTTCCAGGACTAGTGATCGAGCCGGAGAATTCGCTCACAAAACTCGGCAAAGTTGTCGGCATAGAAGATATCGAGGTCGAGTCGCGCGAGTTTTCGAAAAAGTTCTCAATCCGCTCTGACGACCCTGCCTTCGCAAACGAAGTTTGCCACGCACGGCTGACGGATTTTCTACTTGGCCAGCCGGCGGTGATCTTTGAGATATCGGACCGATTTCTCGCGTTCGTTCACCCAAACAAAATCATCCCCAGCCGCCTGCAGAAGGAACTGGACCTAGCTCTCGACGTGCGGGAGCGCTTACCGGATCATCTTTTCGTCGAGCGCCACCCTTCCTCCTTCTCTTCCGCCTAGGAAAGGATTGGGGGCAGATTGAGATCAGTTATTCCATATTTACATTTCGTAAAACGAGAACTGAGACCATTTCCCACGGATTAGCGAGGGACAAATGCCAAGCTGCAAGAACTGCCTCACAGTCGATTCCGGAAAGCTAGGAAAGATGCCTCAGCAAAGCGATGAAGGCACGGATAACAACCACTTAAAAGGCCATCAATCGTGGACCTTTTTGTCACAGCGCGCTATCCTCTAAAACTGGCAAGCTAATCCTCGGCTACACGACGTCCGAATCGCAGCACCCCATACGGCCACAAGATACAAACACCAATGAGCACGCCTGCAGCACAAACCCTATTCGATCCTATCACTGTTGGTGCATGGAACCTCCCGAATCGCATTTTTCTCGCCCCGCTCACCCGCGCCCGCGCTGGTCATGAGCGCGTGCCGAATGCGCTGATGGCTCAATATTACCATCAGCGATCCGCAGCTGGCTTGATCCTGACGGAGGCAACGTCCGTCACTCCGATGGGTGTCGGCTATGCGGACACGCCGGGGATTTGGTCTGACGAGCAGGTCGAGGGATGGAAACTGATCACACGCGCGGTGCATGATGCGGGTGGCCACATTGCGCTGCAACTCTGGCACGTCGGGCGAATCTCAGATCCGATTTTTTTGAACGGGAAAACCCCGGTAGCACCTAGCGCAATCCGTCCCGCAGGTCATGTGAGCCTCGTACGCCCGATCAAAGAATTTGTTACACCGCGAGCCCTCGAAACCGAGGAAATCCCAAGCATCATACAGGCCTACCGCAAAGGTGCTGAAAATGCGCTTGCAGCAGGATTTGATGGCGTCGAGATCCATGGTGCAAATGGATATCTTCTCGATCAGTTTTTGCAGGACTCGACGAACCACCGCACCGACGAATACGGCGGATCGCTAGAAAACCGGGCCCACTTGATGCTTGAGGTGACTGATGCGGTCATCTCGGTCTGGGGCGCGGATCGGGTGGGCATGCACCTTGCGCCGCGCGGAGACGCGCATGACATGGGTGATTCCCACCCGCTGGCGACCTTTAGTTATGTGGCAAAAGAGCTGGGGCGACGAAAAATCGCATTCATCTGCGCAAGGGAGGCATTAGGCGAGGACCGCATCGGACCGCAGCTGAAGCAGGTTTTTGGCGGTGTCTATGTGGCCAATGAAAAGTTCACGTTAGAATCCGGAAATGCCGTGATTGCAGCGGGCGAGGCGGACGCAGTAGCGTTCGGAGTGCCATACATCGCCAACCCCGACTTGATCGAGCGCTTCCGACTCGGCGCACCCCTCAACGAACCAGACCCAACGACGTTTTATGCTCCCGACGCAAAGGGATACACGGACTATCCGACCTACCAACCCGAAACCATCCAAGCCTGACCGCTCCACCATATCATCTACCCCATCTAATCCATGACAAAATCCTACGCCGCCCAATCTGCCGCCTCAGCACTCGCACCATTTTCATTTGATCGCCGCGACCCGCTTCCTCATGACGTCGAAATCGACATCCTGTATTGTGGAGTCTGCCACTCGGACCTCCATCAAGCGCGCAACGAATGGCACAATACGATTTACCCGTGCGTGCCGGGTCATGAGATCGTTGGCCGCGTTGTGAAAACTGGCACGGGCGTCACGAAGTTTAAGGAAGGTGACGTCGCGGCTGTCGGCTGCATGGTGGACTCGTGTCGAACCTGCCCGAGCTGCCAAAGTGGCTTGGAGCAGTATTGCGAGCACTTCCCGGTTTTTACCTACAACGGAGCCGACAAACACAGCGGCGGCCCGACCTTGGGCGGATACTCAGAAAAGATCGTCGTGGATGAGGCCTTCGTTTTGAGAGTTTCGGAAAAAGCCAATCTCGCGGCGACAGCTCCGCTCCTGTGCGCCGGGATCACGACATGGTCCCCGCTACGCCACTGGAACGTCCGCAAGGGACAAAAGGTAGGAATCGTCGGACTCGGCGGCCTTGGTCACATGGGCGTGAAGTTTGCGCATGCGTTCGGTGCCCATGTGGTGCTCTTCACGACATCACCGGGGAAGTCCGCAGATGCGATCAAGCTGGGTGCAGACGAAGTGGTCGTTTCCAAGGACGAAGACGCAATGCAAAAACACTACGCCAGTTTTGATTTTATCCTCGATTGCGTATCCGCGAATCACGACATCAACGCATACCTCCGTTTGCTCAAGCTGGATGGGACGCTCACTTTAGTTGGTGCCCCGGAAAACCCACTCCCGGTCGCTGCATTCAACCTCCTGCTTCCGCGCCGCAACTTCGCCGGATCTGGGATCGGCGGCATCGCCGAAACCCAGGAGATGCTCGATTATTGCGCCGAACACGGAATCACCTCCGAGATTGAAATGATCGGCATTCACGACGTAAACGACGCCTACGAGCGCCTGCTCAAGGGGGATGTGAAGTATCGATTTGTCATCGATATGGCGACGCTGAAAAATCCATCGTAAAAACAGAACCGCTGTTCTCGATCTGACCGGGTGGGATTTAACGGAAGGCCGTCAACGGGCCGGCCCTACTATTTCATACATCGTGTGATCAGTTGAAAGACTGCAGCCGTGATTCATGCCAATGTTATAGATGTTTCTTTTCGGAATCCTCGTACGATTTCTGACTTCGCGGGGGTTCGAACCGATTCTTATTTGTATCGGATTGAAGAAAGCATCATTTCGGTGCCATCGGCATTGGCCTCCTCCGCGTCGGCGCGCACTTGCGTGCTCATGATGAAGAACACGTCGCTTCCGACGCGGGCGTATTGATTGAGGCGAAGCAGGAATTCTGCGCGATCCGGCCGCACGCCGACCCCGGTATTTTCAGTGAGACTGTAGCCTGTCTTTTCGTCCAAGCTGGTTTTGGGTTTTCCTCCCCCGTTCCAAACGCAAGTCTCAAACGTCTTGGTGAGCATTTGGCCAATGGTATCCATGGCGTCCATGATCAAGTCGGTGCTCAACGGAGTAACCGTGGCGACGAACAATTTGTCGGCCGAGTGCACCTGAAATCCCTGTGCTTGCGTGGCGACAGTCCAGTCGGCAGGGAGATCCATGGTCAAGATCGGATTTTCCGCGTCGGGATAGCTGTATGTCTGGACAGAGGTCTCTGCCTCGTTAGCGGGGGCATTGGATTCTTCGCCATGGGGTAAGATGGAATTGATAATTTCCCCGGCGACATCGGCATATTTCTCGAAAGCCTGCTGTGAGGAAATGCACTGGAGTGCCAACGTGGCATCCTCGCCATCCCTGTAGATCAGCCAGATGTTAATGTTCGCCTTCCCGGCTTCGTCGGTGCCCTTGGCATTGATCAAGTTGATTGTGAGATCACCCGCCTCCACGGTTTCCGGTTTCTGATACTCCACATCGCGGAAGAGGCCTTCGATGTCGTCCTTGATCTCGTTTAAAGCTACCCTCTGGTCCGCACTGCGGGGGCTTAACGAACCGAGCGTAATGAAAAATCCTTTGTCCTCAGAAGGATGCGCATAGAGGACTCCGCTCTTGGTCGTCAATGTCCAGTCATCTGGAAAACTCAGGTCAATGACCGGGCGTTGTTCGGGGTAACTGGCCACTTGCTGCGCCATCGCTGTGGATGCAAAGACCAGCGCGGATAGACAAAAAATTGAGAATGCTTTCATGACGCGGTAGACGGTATCGATTTTCCTTCGGTTTATGTTTTCGGAGTGAACGATTCGCGCACGATTTTACCGTCGTTCAATAGCGTGTACCCCTCCAACGTGAAGCCTTCTTCGAGCCCATCCACTTTGATCAAGAGGGTGAGTCCTGCAGCCGAGGAAATGGCGATCACCTTTCCCGATTGCACCGCGTCGCATTTTGATTCCTTGCCGTCCACGGTCCACATTACAGACTTTTCGGGAGCTTCGGGGTCCCCCGAAATCGTCACCGTGCCATCGGCTTGGGTAGCGTTGTCCTTGCGTGAAGAGGAATAGGTGCCGACGATCGAGACCGGAGTTTCACTCATGCCCAGGTCTTCAGAAGCGCCCGTGAGGATGGTCTCGCGATTCACCTTTGTAGAGCCTTCCTGGACCCATCGGCCCGCCAAAGCCACTCCCTTGGGTGTTCCGTCCGTTGAGGACATCTCGTATGCGTCGTAAATGGCCAATCCACCGGGATACTTGACCCCTAATGTGTTGAAGACAATCAACCCGGAACCATGAGTTTCATTTTCTCCCAGTTTCCAATTCAAATGAATCCCACCATCCTTTTCGGTGATGGTAACTTCCCCGTTGTATTCCGAGTCGTTCGGAAGACTCCCTTTGACCGGATGGGTGCCAGCGATCTGGCTTGCGTTAAGATACTGTTCCGGGACGTCGCCCGCGAAAGAAACCGAAACGAAGGCGACGCAAGCTATCGCAAACGCAATAGGGAAGACATGTCTTTTCATAGTTTAAAGCGTTGGAAAAAATGCCGCAAGGGTTCGGAATAGATCCCTACCCCTCGACATACAAGCAAAAGGTTGAGCGGTTGCCGGGGTCAAGGACTCGGTGGCGCGGGCCAGAGGTCACACGTCAGATGAGTGCCGTCTGACCATCACGTACCCGAGCGCCAAAGAATTGAATAAGCAGATACGAATGACCGCCCCTCGACCCTCAACATCCTCGGTTTAAACCGGGTCTTGGGTTGCGGCGTTCCGATTTTGGGCTCGCTATTTCTTTCTCTCTTCGCTGCCGGCCGTGCCAACCACGATCTCGACGGGTGCGGGATAGGGTGATTCGATAAACTTTTGAACGATTGGGGGTCAGTTCTTCCGTGTTTACGTTGTGCAGAATTGCCTCAAGAAACAGTCGGTCTAGGGAGCACCATTGCGGCCCGCAGATCAGCGAAATCAATATGTTCGAATCGAAGAAATGACGCTTTTTCCGCTTTTTCCGCTTTTTCCTGCCAATTTTAGTCATTCCAAAGAAGATCACGAAGGGCAATTCGTTCGCAGAATTCAGGAAACAACCGACTACTACCGCCAGCTCGGAGTCCAACGTGGACTCTTGAAAACACCTTTGATCACGGCGCTCATGGCTCTAGGCGTCTAGCATTTAGTAATCATCGAGCAAGGGCCCCCGGCCCGCGTTCACGCGTAAAGTCTCAAGCCAGTCTACACCGACTCCGCGTTCAAGTCCTTTCGCAGGTGAATTGCCCGACGTGATGCCAACTCGATACAATCTGCGTAAACAGAACCCTCGATGGCCAATCCGTCGCGCGATGCGGGAGCGGCGACGATTCAACACGAGGTGAAGGCCAAGCTTTTTGTGAAAACGGCCGAAGACCAGTTTGCGCGAATCAAATTGCGAATCCTGCCGGAGTAGAATGACGCAGCAGCGATTGATTGGATTAGCTACTTCAACCCCGATCCGGGCAATCAGAATTTGGAGTTCGCTCCTGCGAAGGTGCTGAAACAGCAGCAACCACCGCTTCGCTGAAAAAAGGGGTTGCTCGAGAAAATTGGCATCTCAGATGGGGTGTCAGAGATCGCCATGGGCTTTGCGGGCTTAATGCGACGCGGAGCGAGACCGTGCAAGCAGTCGCGCAGCCGCAGCTTCCACCTTGGCGCGTGCCAGTTCGTTTGTTTCGGCCAGCGCGCACAAGTGCCCCATTTTTCTGCCCGCGAGCGGATTTCGCTTTCCGTAGAGGTGCAGCTTGATGTCGGGGTCGGTCAGGGCGGCAGCCCAGTCCGGTTCGCCATCCGCCCAGAGGTCTCCAAGGAGATTTTTCATCGCCACAGGTCGCATCAGTTCGACGGAACCCAGTGGCAATCCGCACACGGCGCGCAATTGTTGTTCGAACTGACTCGTTATGCAGGCATCGAATGAAAAGTGCCCGCTGTTGTGGGGGCGCGGCGCCAACTCGTTCACGAGGACGCTTCCATCGGATAGCTGGAAAAACTCGACAGCCAGCAACCCAACGACATCGAGCGCATGAATGACCTCGCGTGCGATCTGGAGAGCCGCAGTGATGGATTTTTCAGGCACCCGAGCGGGAATCACGGATACGTCCAAAATGTGGTTGCTATGGATATTTTCGACGACTGGAAAAACACTGACTTCGCCCGTCACGCTCCGCGCCGCGACTACCGAGAGCTCTTTTTCGAAAGGAACCCATGCCTCAAGAACCCCCCGCGGCGCATTAAGCGATGCCCATGCAGCGGCAGCACTCCCACCGGGGCGGATGCGGCACTGGCCTTTTCCATCGTAGCCGAAATCCGCCGTTTTCAACACTCCGTGTCCGCCGATTTCATTCAGTGCGACTTCCAGCGCTGCGGCTGAATCGACGACGCGAAAATCTGCGCAGGGAATCCCGGCCTGCCTGAGGAACAGCTTCTCGCGTTCCCGGTTCTGGCAGATATGCAGCACCTCCCCACGGGGCGCGACGGAAGCGATCGCCGCGACCGCATTGATCGCGCTCACCGGAATGTTCTCAAATTCGTAGGTGACCACATCGACTCGACGCGCAAATTCCTCCAACGCAGGCAAATCCATGTAATCCGCACAAACCCCGAGATCACCGACCTGGCCCGCCGGGCTGTCGGCACCGGGATCAAACACATGAACGCGGTATCCCAAGCGCTTGGCCTCCAGCGCAAACATCCGTCCCAGCTGCCCACCTCCAAGCAAGCCAATCGTACGGCCCGGCAGGATGACGCGGGAATTGCTTCCCGTTCCCGCATTCCTGCCGCTACTATGTCCCGCTTCAACATTACTCATGGATCGATTCGTCTATTGGATTGCATTAGCAATTGTCTCCACCCTTCGTGTGCTCCCGCTCCGCATTTGCTTCGGGCTGGGCATGGGATTGGGGACCATTGCTTGGGCAATCCTGCCCGGCTACCGACGGCTGGCAAAGGAAAACTTATCTCGCGCGCTGAGAACAGGGAATTCAAAATTCCGTCCCACGCTTGTGACACTCCGGCATTTCCAGCGATTGGGTGCTAACATTTGTTCGTCGTTCCGCGTGGCCGCGATGTCTGAGGCTGAAGTGCGACGCTGCGCCACGGTCGAAAACATCGAGGCCGTCACGGCGGCGCTGCATCGTGGCAAAGGGGTGGTGCTGATGATTAGCCACATCGGGAACTGGGAGCTCTTCGCACAGGCGAATTTCCATGCGGCGCCCTACCCGACGGGCACAGTGTATCAGTCCATACGGAACCGTTACATCGATGACCTCATCAATGGTGACCGCCGACGCAAAGGCGTGGCAACATTCGACCGGAAACGCGGCTTGGGCAAAGCATTGACACTGCTTCGCGAGGGGGGACTTGTGGCCGTGCTTGTGGATCAACACGCCGGACCATCAGGCATTTGGACTCCATTGTTCAACAGGCTCTGTTCGACATCGCCGCTGGCCGCATCGCTAGCCATTGGCACAGGGGCTGCAATCGTCCCCATGGCGGTTCAAACGGTTGGGTTCGCAAAATGGAAGATCATTGCAAAGCCTGAAATCCTGCTGGATTCCGATGACCCTGCGCTGATCACGGCGCGTGTGAATCGGGTGCTGGAGGAGCAGATCCTTGATTCTCCCGAGGATTGGTTCTGGGTCCATGCCCGATGGAAAGTGCCATGGCCCGACTTCTTGCTCGCGCAGAGCAAACGTGGAGTATACTTACCGGATGGTTGTAATCCGATGACGCTTCAGAAGTTCCGTATCCTTGTTCGATCCAGCAATTGGCTTGGAGACGCCGTGATGAGTGCTCCGGCGGTGCGTGCAATCAAAGCGGGACGGCCCGACGCCGTCGTGACCGTGCTTTCTCCAGCAAAGCTAGCCGACTTCTGGCGGGCCATGCCCGAGGTGGACGATGTTGTCGAGATTGCGCCCAAAGGAAATGTCTTCGGCGTCGCATGGAAAATCCGCGGGAAATTCGACGTCGCCATTTTGTTTCCAAACTCCGCCCGGAGTGCGCTGGAAGTCTGGCTGGCAGGCATCCCGAGACGCGTAGGGTACGAGGGCCACAAGCGGGCATGGATGCTGAACCAAATCGTTTCGGAGCCGAAAAAGAGCAAAAAAGCCCAACGCCCCCAACACCATACGGCGCGCTACATGCGCATCGCCGAAAAGATCGGCGCCGAACCCTGCGACATCATCTTTCCCTCGCAGCCGCGTCCAGTCGGCCGCATTCGCCTCGGAATATGCCCGGGAGCGGAGTATGGCGGAGCCAAGCGCTGGCAACCCGTCCGGTTCCGCAGGATGATGCAAATGGTCACAAAACAAATCGATTGTGAATGGACCATCGTCGGCGTGGAAAAGGATCGCCAACTTGCAACCGAGATCGAGGAGGATTTGCGCGATGTGGAATGCACGAATCTTGCCGGCAAGACCACCCTCGCCCAACTCATCGAGGTTCTTCGCGGGCTCGATGTCTTGGTTTCGAATGACACCGGCACCATGCATCTGGCAGCCGCGCTGGGTGTGCCAGTCGTCGCCATCTTCGGGTCAACGGAACCCCAGCTCACCGCGCCGCTCGGCGAAAATCAAATCATCATCCGCCACCAAGTTGAATGCAGTCCGTGTTTCCTCCGAGAATGCCCGTTGGATTTCCGCTGCATGGATTCCATCACCGCGGACGAGGTGGCGCAAGCTGTGCTGCTGCTCACGACCGAAAAGCACCATTTACCCAAAGTCTAATCACCCGTCACAGCGCCTCACTCATGTCCGCACCAAATCGCATCGACGCCACATTTGAAAACCTCCGCCATGCTGGCAAGTCCGGCTTTATTGCCTACATCACGGGCGGAGATCCCAACCTCGACGCTACACTCGAGATCGTGCTGGCATTGGAAAAGGCAGGTTGTGACATTCTGGAGCTCGGCGTGCCATTTTCGGACCCATTGGCCGACGGGGCAACGATCCAAGCCGCATCCGGCCGAGCCCTCGCAGCTGGCACCACGATCGATGGATTATTTGCCTGTCTCCGCAAGATCCGCGCCGTTTCAGAGATCCCGGTCGTTCTCTTTACGTATTTGAACCCGGTCTACGCCTATGGGTTCGAGCGGTTTCATCAGACCGCGGCAGCGGCGGGTGCGGATGGTGTGCTGATTTTGGATCTTCCCCCGGATGAAGCCCCGCTGAATGCCGAACTCTCTGCCGGCCACGGATTGAAGATGATACAACTCATCGCGCCGACCACCCCTCCAGCGCGAATGCAGACCATTGCAAATAGCGCGAGCGGCTTCATTTACTATGTATCCCGCGAGGGTGTCACCGGCGAGCAATCAACGCTCTCGGCATCCATCACTGCTCAAGTTGCCGAGATCCGTCGCCACACGACCCTGCCCATCGCGGTCGGGTTCGGCATTTCTACACCCGATCAAGCCGCCGAGGTGGCTAAAAGTGCGGATGCCGTGGTGGTTGGCAGCGCGATTGTGCGCAAAATCGCTGAAGCCGAGGGCTCAGCCGACCTCGTTGATCGCGTGATCGAATTTGTCTCGCCGCTCGTTGCCGCAACGAAGTCCACAAGCCACCCATCGTGACTAAATTGCAACAATCTAGTATTTGAATGTTGGTGTGCGAATGCGAAACATGCGACTCGAACCTCACTCCATCCGGTAAATTCCACACTATCCCCCATGTCTGACGATCAGGACCCCATCGCAAGCAGTCGAAAAAAATCCGACTTCTCGCTCTATGACCAGCTCCGTGAGGAAATCATGGATGACCTTGAGGAGGAGATGGAGCACGACATGGAGGATGTCTTCGATGAAAACGTGCGGAAAGCCGAGGGCGTCGAAGTCGCAAATCCCGAGGAACGCGAACGGTTCAGGAAATTTTACTTCCGCGAACTTCGTCGGCTCCAAGTCGAGCTGGTGCGGATGCAGGAGTGGGTGCATGAGACCGGATACAAGGTCGCTGTGATATTTGAAGGCCGGGACGCTGCCGGCAAAGGGGGCGTGATTAAGCGCATCACGCAGCGGCTGAATCCGCGCGTTTGTCGCGTGGTCGCGCTTCCGGCGCCGAGTGATCGTGAAAAAACACAATGGTATTTTCAACGCTACGCTCCCCATCTGCCCGCAGGCGGTGAGATCGTGCTGTTCGACCGAAGCTGGTATAATCGCTCCGGCGTGGAATCCGTCATGGGATTCGCCAACGAGACCCAAGTGGACCAGTTTTTCCAGGATGTCCCACTCTTCGAGCAGCTCCTAGTCAACTCGGGAATCAAGCTGATCAAATATTGGTTTTCAATCGAAGACACCGAGCAGGAATTCCGCTTCAAGTGCCGCATCTTGGATCCGCTGAAACAATGGAAACTCAGCCCGATGGACCTCGAGTCCCGAGTTCGGTGGGAGGACTACACAAAGGCGAAAGAACGAACGTTCGAACTGACCAACTTCCCGTATGCGCCATGGCACGTCGTGCCAGCCAATGACAAAAAGCGTGCGCGGCTGAACTGCATCCGTCACTTTTTGAATCAGATTCCGTACAATGTCATTGAGCACGAGCTCATCAATCTACCCGCGCGCGTCCACCACGAAGATTACCACCGCCACCCGGTGCCGGATGAGATCAAGGTGCCGAACTTCTACCCCGAGGCGTTGTAGAGCTTCCCTGAGCGTCGCCGATCCTTGCAGCCGGGCAGCAAATCCCGCCTAAACGAATTTCCCGGGATTCAGCCGTCCGGATGGATCGAGCGCGGATTTGATCGTTTGATGAAGCGCTCGATTTTCGGGAGTCAGCGCGGCGGCCCACCATGGCATCTTGGCTATTCCAACTCCATGTTCGCCGGTGATCGCGCCGTTCCATTCCAAGATTTGGGAGAAGAGCGTATCGAGTGCCGCATCTGCTCGCGCACGAATGTCTGGCTGCTCGTAATCACCGACCATGATGTTCACATGGATGTTTCCATCTCCGGCATGACCGAAGCAGGCGATGGGGAACCCTGAAGATTTTTGCAAGCGTGCGGCGAATGCCACGAGATCGACAAGCCGCCCACGCGGAACGACGATATCCTCATTGAGTTTGCGGAGTCCGGTTGCTTTGAGAGACATCGAAAACGCGCGCCTCAGGTCCCATAGTGCCTGACAGGATGGTTCATCGGTGGCGGTGCGGATCTCGGTGGAGTGCATGGATTTCAGGAGGCGAGCGACTTGCCGCACTTCGGACTTCACGCTTGCAGCTTGGCCGTCCAGCTCGACGAGCAAATGCGCAGCGCCCGGCGGAAAGGCAGCGTCCGGGCGGAAACTTCGAGCGGCGTTGAGTGTGAATTCATCAGCGACCTCGCAAGCGGCTGGCAAAAATCCCTCGGCAAAAATGGCGCGGATGGCGCGGGCCGCAGCACGCATATCTTTGAAGCCTGCGGATAGGACGGCCCGGGCGGGCGGGTGCGGGAGCAATCGCAAAGTCGCCTCAGTGACCACACCGAGCAGCCCTTCACTACCCACAAATAAGCCCACGAGATCAAAACCGGTCTTGTTTTTATGCGTGCGCCCTCCGAGCCGAACAATCGTTCCGTCAATGAGCACGACCTCTAAACCGAGCACGTAGCTTCGAGTCACTCCATACTTCAAGCATCTTGGCCCTCCTGCATTGGTGGCGATGTTTCCGCCGAGGCTGCAATCTTTTAGGCTGGCTGGATCCGGCGGATAGAAAAGCCCCTTACGCCGCACGCGCGCTTGCAGATCGCCAGTGATCACACCGGGTTGCACCACCGCCACAAAATCCCGGTCGTGGATCTCCATGATTCGATTCATTCGCTCCATTGCCAAGACGATCCCACCTTGCGCCGGCACACAGCCCCCGACATAGCCGTAACCCGCTCCACGGGGCGTGACCGGCAGTGAATGCATAGCGGCCACCTGCATCACAGCCGCGACATCGGATGCAGACTCAGGAAACACGACTGCATCGGGCCGATGCGCAGCAAACCACTTGTCACCGGAAAACACGGACGGTGCCTCCGTGGCCGAAAGCACCGAACCAGGACGCGGGAGCTTCCTCCGAAGCTGGGTCAGAAATTTTGTCATTTGAATCATAAAAACGGAGCTCGCGCAGGCTCTTAGATTTCTGGTTCGCGCGTCGGGTCAGGAATTCTGCGCAGGTTCTCCCCTTTGACTCGCGCTCGCTCTTCCAACGCGAGGCGTCGCCGTTTGGCATTGCGTGCCAAAAATGCAGTCATCCAATCAAATACGCCCAGACCGCAGAAATACGCAATCACCGCAAAAGTGGAACCAGTCACAAGAGCACCGACGAGAAGCGGCACAGGCGCCTTCATCATCAAATCCCATGCTCCGTGCTCTAGCAGGTAGCGCCAACCGGTTCCCTTACCAAGCAGGTAAAACCCAATCTGAATCTGCAAAACCAAAACCACGGGCGCGGTAATCGGGTTGGTGATCCAGCAGCACAGAATTGCACAGGGGAGATTTCCCCTAGCAAAAACCGCACCCACCGCAGCCGGCAACATTTGCATAGGCATCGGAAGCATCGAAAAGAACGTCCCAATCGCCAAACCGCGGGCCACGGCCTCACGCTCCGGCTGCCAGAGCCCATGATCGAGCAGCCGGTCACCGACCCGTCTGTGCAACCATGACCCCCGGATCGTTTTCAAGCGCGGCATGTGCCGCAGGTATTTGCCGGCATACGTGCGGCGCCAAAGGTGAGGTTTCAAAGAATCGGAGAAATCGGTTGAGATGAAATCGTTTTACTATCGTTATCTGAGGCTTGCGCTAACATACAGGAACAGATAGAGAAATCATCAAATGAAAAAGATCGAAGCGATTATCAAACCTTTCAAGATGGAAGACGTGAAAGAAGCCCTCGCAGAAATTGGCATTGAGGGCATGACAGTAACCGAGGTCAAAGGCTTCGGGCGTCAAAAGGGCCACACCGAAATCTACCGCGGCAGCGAATACACCGTGGACTTTCTCCCGAAAGTGAAATTTGAGATCGTCGTGGCGGATTCCAATGTCGAAAAAACCGTAGCAGCCATCTCGACCGCTGCGAAAACCGGCAAGATCGGCGACGGTAAGATTTTTGTTCTTCCGGTAGAAAGCGCGATCCGCATCCGGACAGAAGAAAGCGGAGAAGACGCGATCTAATTCGCTAGCTGCGACCGACCGGCACGGAATTCGAACGCAGTAGCGCTCATTCCGCGTGGGCGACTCGCGGCTCGCAAATGTGCTCCTGCGGTGGAGAGCGGCTGCTCAATCGGGAAACGCGGAGTTTTTGAATAAACCAGACAGCTAGGGGACTCCTTCGGATATGGAATGGTGGCATGCAGTCGTCCTTGGCATTGTCGAAGGGCTCACAGAATACCTTCCCGTTAGTTCGACGGGTCACCTGTTACTGACTCAGCGCCTGCTTGGCATCGAGAGCAGCGACACGGCGGATGCTTTTGCGATCTGCATCCAAGTCGGAGCGATCTTGGCTGTCCTCGGGCTGTATTTCCAACGGGTCAAGCAAATGGCGTCCGGTTGGTTGGGACAAGATCCGGAAGGATTCAAGCTCGGGTTGAATATCTTGGTTGCGTTTCTTCCCGCTGCGATCATCGGCTTACTATTCGAGAAGCCGATCAAAAAGTACCTATTCGGCGGGGACGCATGGGGGATGTGGCCGATCGTGGCGGCATGGTTTTTCGGTGGGGTAGCGATCTTGGCGGTGAGCGCATGGCAAAGCCGTCGGGACAAGACCAGCTCGCCAAAACTTCTACTGACGGAGTTGACGTGGCGGGCAGCACTCATCATCGGACTTATTCAGTGCATTGCAATGTGGCCCGGCGTGAGTCGCAGCCTGGTGACCATTGTGGGCGGATTGGTGGTAGGCATGAGCCTGACCGCCGCGGTCGAGTTTAGCTTCCTCCTCGGGCTGCTCACGCTCACTGCGGCCACCGCCTACGACGCCTTGAAGCATGGCAATGAAATGCTCGCGGAGTACGGCCCGACGCAGATTTTCCTCGGGTTGTTGGCTGCGTGGGTCAGCGCGGTGATTGCCGTGAAATGGATGGTTTCCTATCTCAAAAAGAACGGCCTAGAGATTTTCGGGTACTATCGGATCGCACTCGGATTGCTCGTCGCGGGCGCTATTCTGATGGGATTTTTGTAACCAGTTACAATCTGTATCGCTGCCATGGTTTCGAACGCGTCCCAGATCACACCAGACCTCCAAGCGTGCGTGCTTTGCGAGGATGTTCGCGCAGAACTCAACGGCCAGCAATCACTGGTCGGCATCATCGCAGCGATCCCCTCGCCCGCTATGCCGGTTGGTTTTTTTAAGCTGTGTCTGTGGACCCGGTGGTGCGGTGGACAGGGAAGATTCCGCCAGCGGTCGTTGATCCTTTCCAGTCAAGACGAGCAGATCCTCGCGGAGTCCCGCGTTGAGTTCACTCTTCAGCAAATGGATGCCCATGCCACCAACGTCCATGTGTTTGGCGGCGTAAAGTTTGAACATTGGGGCCTGCATAGTGTCGAAGTTTATCTCGACGACGAGCTTCGCCTCCGATTTCCGCTGCCAGTGGTCCGGGTGAACCCAACAAACTGACTGTGTATAAAATAGAATTTTCTTAGTAACGCATTTCCTATGAACGCCTTAAAACACTTCACCATCATACAGCCGACCCAGATTTCTTGCATGCCTGCCGGTTCTGACTTAACCTCAAACCGGTATGCGAAATAAGTGGTTTTGGCTCGCGATGGTTGCATTGATTGCGACTCTATTCGCGGCCCCCACTGGAAATGTTGCGCGCACGCGGATCGCCGACGGTTTTGATTTTCCGGTGGGTAAACCCAACGCGGAAGGTTACTACAAGTCGAGAGGCTTTCTGCGACACCATCCTGGTGAGGACTGGAACGGCATCGGCGGCGGGAACACCGACCTGAGAGACCCGGTTTACTGCATCGGAAATGGGTTGGTCGTTTTCGCCAAGGATGCGCGGATGGGATGGGGGAACGTCGTCATCGTTCGGCATACTTATATCAGCCAAGGTCAGTTGAAGACGGTGGATTCGTTTTATGCGCACCTTGATCGCATGACCGTGCGAGAAGGTCAGCAAGTGCTCCGCGGCCAGCAAGTAGGGACTATCGGCACCAACCGTGGTATGTATACCGCACACCTCCACTTCGAAGTTCGCAAAAATCTAAATATCGGAATCAACCGCTCTGCGTTCCGCCGCGATCTCACCAACTACTACGTCCCAACCGATTTCATTAACCCGAATCGCAAGCTCCAAGGCGGCGGAAAAAGTGCGTTGGTTGCAATCAATACCTTCAACGAAAAGGGAGTATTCGAAGGTCAAGCATCAACCAAGCCAAACGGAGCCAGCCCGGCAGAGCTGACGAAAGCAGAGAAGGCAGGTCAAAAATCGTCGCAAAAACCGACATCTCGGCGCTCAAATTTTGAAGTCAACCGATTTGACGACATCGAATCGTTCTGACGCTAAACCCGGTGCTCCAATCCTATCGGTGATTTCCACTTGCGCGGGGAGCGCGATCCGGCAGGTTATCGGGCCAAATCCATGCGTGCGGGCTCAAATGGCGGGAGCGCGATGGGAGCAAAAATAGAATTCCAATCACGAATGACACATCTACGAATCGGCATCATCGCCCTGAGCATTCTCACTCTGATTTCCGCGCCCATGCTATTTGCGGAAGGTCCAGACGATACAATCAACAAAATGCGGCGTAGTTTGGTGCGGATCCAAACCGTCTCACAGGAACCAGACTACACTTCCCCGTGGAATCCGGGTCGGATCTCGCGAGGCACAGGAGCTGGCTTTGTGATCAGCGGCAACCGCATCGTCACGAACGCGCATGTCATCAGCAATGCGCGCCTAATCACTGTCACACGAGAAGGCGATCCGAAACCATACCCTGCGCGGGTTGTTGCAGTGGGACATGACTGTGACCTCGCCGTCCTTGAGCCGGAAAATAAGAGCTTTTTCGACGGCATGGTCGCATTGGAATTCGGTGAACTTCCGGCCATCGAATCCACAGTGATGGCGTATGGATATCCGATCGGCGGGGACCGCCTCTCTGTGACCAGAGGGATTGTTTCGCGCATTGATTTTCAAACTTACAGTCACTCCGGCGCCGATATGCACCTCACGATTCAAATCGATGCGGCGATTAACCCGGGCAACAGCGGGGGCCCAGTCATGCAGGACGGAAAAGTCGTCGGCGTTGCATTTCAAGGATACAGCGGCGATGTCGCTCAAAGTACGGGATACATGATTCCAACGCCGGTCGTGCGGCGTTTCCTCGCCGACATTGAGGATGGCACCTACGACCGCTACATGGATTTATCACTGACATACTACCCGATGTTCAGCCCGGCAGCCCGGCGGGCAAAAGGCCTTCCGTCCGATGATATTGGCGTGATCGTAGGCACTGTATTTGGAGGTGGCTCATCCGCTGGCATCGTGCAATCGGGCGATGTCATCACGGCAATCGACGGCAACCCGGTGGCAAGCGATGGCTCAGTCAACCTGGACGGCGAACGGGTCGAAATGGCCGAAATCGTGGAGCGAAAATTCAAGGGCGACACCGTGGCATTGGATGTGGTTCGCGAAGGGGAGCCGAAGTCTCTCGTTGTGACTCTCGATAAACCATTCCCCTACGCGAAGTATGCGAACGCCTATGACGTGGCACCGAAATACCTTGTTTTCGGCGGATTGGTTTTTCAGCCGATGGATCAGAATTTCCTAAACGCAAACCCTGTCGAAAACCTACGGACCCGATTCATTTTCGACAATTTTCTTTCGGATCAGCTCTACAAGGACAGGGAGGAGATTGTCGTTCTGAGCGGCATCCTCGAGGATCCCGTCAACAGCTTCGCGAAGCCTTACCTTTACGACATCATTGACAAGGTCAATGACCAACCGATTCGCACAATGCAAGACCTCGCGAATGCGTTTGACCAAAAAGCAGACCGATACGTGCTGGAGTTTTTAGGCGGATCTCGACCGTTCGTGCTCGAACGCAATGCCGTCGATGAGGCAAAGGACCGGATACTTTCAAACTACGGCGTCCGAACCGACAGAAACCTCACAGAATGAATTTTGATACCATGCAGATCCTGCCAAGGCCTTCGCTGATCCTATTGTGCGCTGCCCTTCTCGCACCCATGGGGAGCCATGCGGGAACCACGCCACCCCCGACAAACCGCGATCAAATACGCAAAGACGTCGCGACCCCATCCATGAAGTCCTCCTTGGTTCGGGTGAACTCCACGAACCAGAACTACCAACTCCTCCGCCCGTGGACCAAGCGCTCGCCCTACAACCGTCGAGGCACAGGGGTCGTGTTGACCGGGAATCGCATCCTTGTCACCGCCGAGTTGGTCGCAAACGCGAACTTTGTGGAGCTTGAAAATCCGGAAACCCAAGACCGCAGCCCTGCCAAAGTCCAACTGGTCGATTACGAGGCAAATCTCGCAATCTTAGCACCTGCCGACCCCACGTTCCTCGATTCCATGACCCCAGTCCGCATCGCAGACCATCTGGCAGTCGGAGATTCCGTGGAAGTGACGCAGATGGAACCAACAGGAAGCCTCGCGCGCACCCCTGGAACGATCACGACGATTTCTCAAGGAAGTTACCCGGCGGATGGAACCTCGCTCGTGACCTATAGCGTGAGCGTGCCGCTCCAATACCGCGATAACAGCTTCAACCTTCCCGTGTTTGCGGGCGATCAATTGGCGGGACTATTGATGCGTTACGACGCACGCACTCAGACCGCCGAGCTGGTTCCCGCTCCCGTCATTCAAGCGTTCCTACACCGTACCAAGCATTCGCCCTACCAGAGTTTCTCGCGGTTAGGAATCCTGTTGGCATCAAACCGCGATCCCAAATTCCGCCGCTATCTTGAGATGCAACCCGATCAATCGGGCATCTACGTCTCCGGCGTGACCACCGGCAGCCCCGCGGACATCGCAGGCCTGAAAAATGGAGACGTCATTCTTTCGATCGATGGACAAGTGCTCGACGACGATGGGAACTACGAGCATCCGATGTACGGCAAGATTTCTTTCGCGCATCACATCGCGACCGAGCGGTTTCCCGGAGATGAGGTTGCGATCGATATCTTGCGCGACGGCGAGAAACAATCGCTCAAAGCCACGCTCGCCCCACGAGACCCACAAAAGATGGTCAGCGAACCATTCCTCATAGATCGAGCTCCGAGCTACGTTGTCCTAGGTGGTATCGTGATGCAGGAACTCTCCCGGGCCGTGCTCAAGGAATGGGGCGGCGAGTGGCAAAAGAATGCTCCGCAGCGTTTGGTTTACCTCGATGAGTTCCAAGACGAACTTCCGGCGGATCGAGGTAAGGTTATTTTCATCAGTCAGATCCTGCCCAGCGATGCATCGCTCGGGTACGAAGACGTCGGCATGGTCGTGGTAGAAAGTATCAATGATCGACCCATTCGAAGCCTCCAAGACGTGACAGAGGCCGCGAAACATCCGATCAATGGGTTTCACTACATTCGGATCGACGCTGATCCAAGGCTTCTCATTCTCGACGCCAAGGAAGTCGATACCGGCGCAGAGGAGCTCAAGCGGAACTACAATCTGCCCGCACTTGAGCAAATGTAGATTCTCAGCAAGCGTCCATCACTTCGACCACCACCGCCGTCGTATTGTCACGGCCTGAGCGCTCGAGAGAGGCATCCACCAACCGCCGCGCAACATTGGCGTCGAGCGCTCCAGACATCCTCGCGAACTCCAACAGCTGGTAATCAAAAAGACCATCCGTCACACCGTCGGTGCAAAAGATAAAAAGGTCACCCGGTTGATATGCGACCGCACCAACCTGAGGATCCACAAATTGGTGGCCCGCGCCGAGTGCTCGTTGAAGCACATTCCGCTGCGGATGCGTCCGTGCCTCACGTTCATTGACTTTTCCGTTCCGATAAAGCCAGCCGACGTAGGTATCATCATGCGTGATCTGTCGGATCCCGCCCTCCTCTTTAGGGCAATAGTAGATCCGGCTATCTCCGATGTGCGCAAAATACAACCAGCCCGGCGACAGCCATCCCAAGCTCAATGTCGCCCCCATACCCTGGCATTCCCCGTAGCACGACCCCAGATACATGAGCGCCCGGTGGATCTCCTGAAACACCTCTTCCAAGACATCTCCAAAGCCACTGTCCAAACCCATTGCAGTCCGCCGGAAGGCTCTTGGCATCAACTTGGTCAACTTTTCCACTGCAATCCGACTGGCAAACTCGCCCGCCGAGGCTCCACCCATCCCGTCGCTGACGGCAAAAATAAAATCCGCCGTCCCTGTCGAGGCGTCACCGACCTTTCCAAGATGGTGAACTTCCGATGCATCAAACCGAAGTCCTAAAAATGCATCCTCGTTGTTCTTACGCACTTTGCCCACGTCGGTAACGCCACACCAACGAATCCGATGACGCGGGAGCGCGCTCCTAGAGGTTTCGATGTTCGACGGATTCAAGCGGCTCCAAAATTGTGGCAAATTCAAAATCAATCAAGCAGAAGCGCCCGTCGGACTGGCGATACGTCACGTTTCGCAATTCGGCATCATCATGCCTTACGCCATACGCCTCCAGCTCCCCAAAGATCTCCCTCAGCCGGCCATCATCCATGTGCTCGACCCGTGTGCCGCAGCTGCTCGTTACAATTTTCAGCTCATCCGGATACGCTTCGAGCAAACGCGGCACAAACGGACAATTCCGCGCCTCGAGATACCGCAAAACCGCAGTCTCCGTCGCAAATCGCTCCTCCGCTTTGGGGCCGCGAAATGTCTTGTGCACCCTTCCATCATATCCGATGCGCACCGTGGCACGCAGTGTGTCTTTGATCTCGTGCATAACCTCGCGAAGTATCCCCGCGAGCACCATCCGATGCAAGCCTTCAGCAGCGCGCCGGGATTTCATCGGTCTTGTGCTTTCGCGATGGAAAAAATCGTCATCTGGCACGCATCCTGCTTTCATATCTGCCACCTTGCGCACCTTTAGAGAAAACCTCCGCGAGAAACCACATACCCTACGGTAAGCTGCCGGGTGCGACAGACATTACCGAAAAACCTCATACTATCATTATTATGGCGAAGTACAAACTGGAATACATCTGGCTCGACGGTTACGAACCCGTTGCGAACCTGCGCGGCAAGACCCTCATCAAGGAATTTGATGAATTCCCAACGCTTGAGCAACTGCCGCTCTGGGGATTCGATGGAAGCTCCACGAAGCAGGCCGAAGGCAAAAGCTCGGATTGTGTTCTAAAACCAGTCGCTTGCTATCCCGACGCTACCCGCAACAACGGCGTGCTCGTGATGTGCGAAGTCATGAATCCAGATGGCACACCGCATCCGACCAACGCCCGCGCAACTATCATCGACGATCCGGGCACATGGTTCGGATTTGAGCAGGAGTATTTCCTCTACAAAGATGGCAAACCGCTCGGCTTTCCGAAAGAGGGCTATCCTGAGCCACAAGGCAAATACTACACCGGCGTGGGATACTCCGCAGTGGGTGATATTGCCCGCGACATCGTTGAAGAACACCTCGACCTGTGCTTGGACGCAGGAATCAACCACGAAGGCATCAACGCCGAAGTGGCAAAAGGCCAATGGGAATTCCAGATCTTCGGCAAAGGCTCGAAAAAGGCAGCTGACGAAGTCTGGATGGCCCGCTACCTCTTGATCCGCCTCTGCGAAAGCTACGGCGTGGATGTCGAAATGCACTGCAAGCCGATCAAAGGCGACTGGAACGGATCCGGCATGCACGCCAACTTCTCGACCGCATACATGCGTGAAGTGGGCGGCAAGGAATACTTCGAATCGCTCATGGGTGCCTTTGAAAAATTCCGGAACGAACACATCGCTGTTTACGGTCCAGATAACCATCTTCGCCTCACTGGTCTGCACGAGACGCAGTCCATCGATAAGTTTAACTACGGAGTCGCAAACCGCGGCGCTTCGATCCGTATCCCACACAGCTTCGTTGCAAACGACGCATACAAGGGCTACCTCGAAGACCGTCGTCCAAACTCCGCAGGGGATCCCTACAAGATCGCCAGCCGCATCCTTCAAACCATCGCTTCTGTCCCAACTCCATAATCGAGCCAAGACACTCGCGAAATAACACCTCTCACCTCTAAGACTTTTTCATCGGGATTAGGGAGAGGTTCCGAAAAAAGAACCGCCGTCTGCGAAAGCTGACGGCGGTTTCTTTTTGCAGTGGCCGATTCCAGACCCGGGAAGTTGTAGCAGAACGATTACCCTAAAAAGGAAAACGGGAATGAACCACGGATTTCACAGAGTTCACGGATAGAACGCCTTACACCAAGTTTTTGTGTAAATTGGCACCCACCTGTTGGGTGAACGACTCCGATTTCATAAGACATTGGTAATCCGTGCTTATCCGCGAAATCCGTGGTTCCAATTCGGTAATTAGGATTTTGCGCCAGATCTACCCGCGCTTTCGCTATAGTTCGAGAATCAATCCACTGGATTCACCCGGCCGACGAGGAGCAAGTCCGAAGGAAGTCGCGGAATCAACGCCACTTGGGCTTCATCGATTCCTAGGCTCGGCCCAATGATGCTCGCCGGAAATGCGGGGATCGCGCCAGTTAGTCCGATATCCTGCACGTCGGGCGTGTCGAAAAAGATGAGAAAGTGGACCTCCGTTCCATCGAGGTTTTCGATGTGGTGCGGGTACGCGCGCGGAATGAAATAGATGTCGCCCGGATGCAGTTCGTAGGTCTCAGCCGATCCGTCCGGGCTTTGCACCGTCATGCGAGCATGCCCCTGCTCGACGAACCCAAGCTCAGCGGTCTCAGGGTGCCAATGCGGTTCCCGCATACCGACTCCATGGATTCGCACCGAATACATTGCCTGAGCTTTCAAAGCCGGCCAGGTATCACGGCGTGCCACGATGGCTGACCCGTCGGCATTCGCCAGGAGCGGCGGCCGGGACTCGATGGCAAACTTGTAGGGCGATGGGTAGCTATCGGATTCCGTTAAGGGTGAAATCGAGGACGATCTTCCGAGTTCGACGCTTTGCGGCGAACGGGTAAGGCCAGCAAGCGACGCCTCGTCGAGGTTCCACGTATTACCCATCACGGCAGGTGACATGCACCCGATAAATCCAGAAAGTCCGAAGTCCTCGACGTTTTCGTGGGAAAAGGTAATCACCAACTCCACTGGATCGCTTCCTAGGTTTTCGATCGAATGGAGCGAACCTGACGGCACAAAATACATCTCGCCCGCTCGAATGGAAAACCGGGCATGCACGTTACCACTGGCAAAAATCGTGATTCGCGCCGTCCCGCTCAGGCAATATCCGAGTTCATCCGCATTTGCATGCCAATGCGCCTCGCGGAAGCAACCAGCATTAATCATCAGTCTGTAAAGCGAAAGCCCCTTGAGAATCGGGAAGTTCGACTTTTTCGCCTGCGTCTTCGTGCCAAACGGCGTGCTAAGTTGCGGGGTTATTTCTGAGAGGGAGAATTTGTGCGACATAAGTTTACTTCGATAGCATTACCAGTCTCGCCCGCAGGTGAACAATCTCAAATCGGCGCCATCCTCGTGATTCCCGCTTGAAACCGGCACACCGCCCGTTGCTCCGGAGCGGACGCGTGGCCGCCGAACGGGTTATTTTCACTTGCGATGATCGGCAATACAAAGGAGACTCTCCTCTTATGGCAAGACGAGCGATTCTTCCAGCGACGGCATGTTGTGCACTGGCATTACTCTTCGGGGTGTCTAGTGCTTCGGCACAGTCTGCCGCCACCACTTCCGCCGATTTCAACAAATACGCAGAAAAGTTGCGGGAGCGCGCGATTACCAGTGTCGAACCCCAAGTCCGAACGTCCGCGCCCTCAATCCGGACCGGCGGCTCTGGAGGCCGCTACCCGTGGAAGACAAATATCGTCACGACCGTGTTCTGGGTCGGCGAAACCCCAACAAAAAATAACCCGACTCCGAATCACAAAAGCTCATGGGATACGAAGTGGGCACAAAACTTCGGCGGCTACGACGATCCAAATCCAGCCAATCGCCGGGATTTTAAACCGAAAAAGTTCACGCCCCGTCAAAATCCGTTTTACGTCGCACTCCCGTTTAACGACGTAACCCGCGGCACCACCAAACCGGAATCGCGCAAAGCCATCCCGTGGTTCCGTGAGGCATTCGAGCGCGAGGGCAAATCCGTCGTCAAAGGCCGATGGGTTGCAATTCGCCATCGGGGACGGATCGCTTACGCGCAGTGGGAAGATTGCGGACCCTTCCGCACGGATCACTGGCAGTATGTTTTCGGAAACCAACGCCCGTCGCCCAACCTAAACCAAGGCGCAGGACTGGATGTTTCTCCGGCCGTCCGCGACTACCTAGGGATGTCCGGCAAGGACGTGTGCGATTGGAAATTCGTCGAGTATAGTGAAGTCCCGCTCGGTCCGTGGGCCAAATACGGTGACAATAACACCTTTGTCCTCAAATCCAGAGGAGAGAACCTCTTTGTCGCGGATCGCAACAACGCGAATAACGCAAAATCGATTCGACGCTAATCTTGGCGCGAGCTGCGTAGAAGAAAATGGTCCGGGAGCCAGCCGTTGGTTTCAACTGACTCCCGGATTAATTGGGTCCTGCTATAAGCCGGATTCTGTCCATCTGACCTAGGCCAGACTGTGCGATCATTTCTCTAATGCGACTAATACCCGAGGTCTCAACGCGGTCCTTTCGGTTAACGCGCCATCCAAGCAGGCGGCCTGTTCCTCTGTTATGTCTTGCACCACATGGGGTTTTTCGTGCCCCGTTCCTTGCGGTTCGGGCGGTGGGCTCTTACCCCGCCGTTTCACCCTTACCCTGAGCCGAAGCTCAAGGCGGTTTATTTTCTGCGACACTGTCCGTCGAACCCGGCTTTCGCCACGTCCTCCCGCGCGTTCTACGCGGCATGCTGCCATTCGGTGTCCGGACTTTCCTCCCGAGACCAGCTCACGCTGAAATCAGGCGATCGCCCACAGGACCAAGGACAGTATTGGCTTGGACGACTAAAAAATCAATCACCCTCTCTGCCGCGAGAGGGATAAACGTTATCAATCGACCCAGCGAAACGGCTCCGATTGCCTCAGCACCTCACGCTCCTCAAAATACGCCGCCGTCTTCATCGAAAGCAAAAACCGAGCGTGCGCCATTTGCGCCTCATACGAGAAGCCATCGGATGGCAATGGCTCCTCACCCAGCGGGACATTCGAAAGGTTCAGATCCGAATGGCGGTAAGATAAGGAGGATTTAGGATGATTTGCGGTTGGGACGATTGCGGTGGGGCAGGTTACCCATTTGGGAGCGAGGTTTGGTGAGAAGTTGGTAATTTTTTGGTCTTCGTTTTTTTG
>Ga0247844_1002964_pt1 | contig 26152 bp, 18 predicted proteins | sample LaCtaG_FD_192421 | JGI IMG/M metagenome (GOLD analysis project Ga0247844, IMG submission 192421) | Freshwater microbial communities from meromictic Lake La Cruz, Castile-La Mancha, Spain - LaCruzMarch201714.5m_1 | ecosystem: Environmental > Aquatic > Freshwater > Lake | place: Spain: Castile-La...
GATTGATAATTTGTTCACAAAACACAACGAAATAAATCAAAATAAGACCGAAATGAAATTGAATCATTTTGGATCAATAAGATTGTTGAAAAAAATAGGGTGTTTTCTTTCTGACACTAATTAAAAGTCTCGTATACCTGTTTACGAGGCTTTTTTTGTACTTAAAAGCCTCATTAGAGCCACAAAGATAATAGCTAGGTTGTTAAAACGTATCGTTTTAGATTTTTTTAATTTTGAGAACATATAAAAAACAATTTCCGAGAGTAAAAGAAGTATACCTTTCTTTTTATACTCACGAATATTTATGCTTAAATAATTATCCCCCCTACTTTTTATATTGATCCTCTTTTTATTTTCAAAAAAAGAGACTGAAATCAAGTCTAATGACTAATTTCCAATCTCTTTCTTTCTTCGGGGTAGCTGGATTCGAACCCACGAACCTCCCGTCTAAAAACGGGATACGCTAACAAACTGCGCTATACGTTCATGACATATATTTGTGTACATTTTGTGTACATAAAAATGTATAGATACGAAATCAGCCACATTTTTTACTGAAAAAAGAGATTGAAATCAAGCATAAACAGCTCGTTTTCAATCTCTTTCACGTGTCGGGGTAGCGGGATTCGAACCCACGACCCCCTGCTCCCAAAGCAGGTGCGCTAACCGGACTGCGCTACACCCCGTAATACTATTAAGCGTTTATTCTTTAATAGTGCATATCATTTCTGAATTGCGAGTGCAAAGGTAAGCTCTTTTTCCGATTATACAAACTTTTTGTTGTAATTTTGTCAAAAAAAAGAACGGTTCTGGCTTGATTTATACTCAAACCATTGAACTATAAAAATTTAAAAATGGCAGGTATTTATATTCATATTCCTTTTTGCAAAAAAAAATGCACTTATTGCGACTTTTTCACTGTTGTTTCGCCTAAATTTATACCTTCGCTTGTTGATTCTATCGTAAAAGAATGCCATCTTCGCAAAGATTATTTGCAAAACGCAACTATTAACACCATTTATTTTGGCGGAGGTACGCCCAGCATTTTGAATCGGGCGCAGTTTGAGCAAATTTTCGATGCCATTTTCAAGTTATTTACTGTAGCCGACGATGCTGAAATTACTTTCGAAGCAAATCCCGATGATTTGACAACCGAATTCTTTGAATCCATCCGGGCACTTCCTTTCAATCGTATCAGCATTGGCATTCAATCTTTCAATGACGAGGATTTAATTTGCATCAATCGTCGCCACACTGGAAACGAGGCCATTCAGGCCGTTAGAAATGCCCAACAAGCAGGATTTAAAAATCTCAGCATCGATTTGATTTACGGATTACCCTTTCAAACTTTGGCATCCTGGGAACAACAAGTTCAAACTGCGTTAAGCCTGAATGTACAACACATTTCGGCGTACGGCTTGACCTACGAAGAAGGAACTCCATTGTGGAAACAGCGTGAAAAGGGCTTGGTAAAGGCGGTTGACGATGAAATAATGAATGAAATGCATTTACTTTTGGTCGACAAATTGAAGCAAAATGGTTTTGAAGCCTACGAGATTTCTAACTTTTCACTTCCCAATTATCGTTCTCGCCACAACACATCTTACTGGAAACAAGAACCTTACTTGGGCGTTGGACCTTCCGCTCACTCCTACGATATTAATTCAAGACAATGGAATGTGGCTTCCATCACTAAATACATAAAGGCCGTTGATGAAAATTCCATGCTTTTTGAAAAGGAAGATTTGAGTCTTTTTGATAGATACAATGACTTTGTGATGGTTTCATTGCGAACATTGGATGGACTGGATGTACAGTTAATGGAACACGAATTTGGTATTGAATTGAAAACTTATTGTTTGCAAAACATAAAAACATTTATTGAAAATAAAAAAGTTGAGTATTCTGATGGAAGATTGCGTTTAACATCGGAAGGAATTCAGATTTCCAACTTCATTTTAGTCCAGTTAATGAAAGTATGAACTAATCCTTATTAGCTAAAATTATTAGCTCATTCTGGTGTATTTTGATTTTTAAAATATATCAATAAATAGCCACAATTACCTATCGAAAAAAAGTAGTACTTTTGTAGTTCTATTTTTGTAAAACAGTTTATGGAAAAAACAGCTCAAAAAGGCGGTATTCGCTCGAAATTTTTACGCATCTTCTGGCAATTATTTGCATTTGGAATTCTTTGTATTGTTATAATGTTTGTTTTTATCAATATCGGTTGGATAGGTTATTTACCACCAATTGATGAATTGCAAAATCCTAAAAACAAATATGCCACAGAGATATATTCATCTGACTTACAATTACTAGGCCGCTATTTTTTCAGCAAACAGAATCGTGTTGGCGTTCGGTACAACGAAATTTCAAAAAACGTGGTGAATGCACTCGTTGCTACAGAAGATGTACGATTCTACGACCATTCCGGCATTGACGGCAGGGCACTTTCGCGGGCAGTTATACTCACTGGCATGCTTCATCGGAAAAGCTCCGGCGGTGGTAGTACCATCACTCAACAGCTTGCTAAACAGCTCTATTCGCCTCAAGCAGAAAATTTTATTGAACGTGCATTGCAAAAGCCAATTGAATGGGTAATTTCAGTCAAATTGGAAAGATTGTACACCAAAGATGAGATTATGACCATGTATCTCAATCAGTTTGACTTTTTGAACAATGCTGTTGGGATTAAATCGGCCGCACAAATATATTTCAGCAAAGCCCCTTCGAAACTTAAAATTGAAGAAGCGGCCACTTTGGTTGGAATGTGTAAAAACCCTTCCTTTTTTAATCCGGTACGTTACAACGAACGCACGTTGAACCGTAGAAATGTGGTGATGAATCAAATGCGAAAAGCTGACTTTATAACTGATGAACAATACGATTCGTTAAAAGTGCTGCCGCTCGTGCTTCATTACCAAAAAGTAGATCATAAACTTGGATTGGCATCCTATTTTAGAGAATACTTGCGTATTATGTTGTCGGCTAAAGAGCCTAGTAGAACTGATTACGCCAGTTGGCAGGATGAAAAATACGAACAAGATAAATGGATGTGGGATAATAATCCGTTATATGGCTTCTGTACAAAAAACAGAAAACCGGACGGTTCGTCGTATAATCTATATACTGATGGACTAAAAATATATACAACTATAGATTCGCGGATGCAAACCTTCGCCGAAGATGCTGTAGAAGAGCACATTCACGCATTACAAAAAACGTTTTTCAACGAAAAGAGACGTCGAAGTTACGCACCTTTTTCTAGAAACATGAAAAAGGAAGACATTGATATAATAATGAAGCGATCGATGAAGCAATCCGAGCGCTATTTGAAGATGAAGGCGGCTGGAATTTCAGAATCAGAAATTGAATCTGCATTTAAGACAAAAATTGAAATGCAGGTATTTTCATATAATGGAGACATCGATACACTTCTAACACCATTAGATTCAATACGTTATCATAAACATTTTCTTCGATGTGGATTTATGTCGATGGATCCTCACAACGGGAACGTAAAAGCATACATTGGTGGCCCTGATTTTGGTCAATTTCAGTATGATATGGTGAATGTGGGTAAACGTCAGGTGGGTTCTACCGTGAAACCATTTTTATATACCTTGGCCATGGAAGAAGGAATGTGGCCGTGCGACAAAACAATTTTGCAACCTATTACATTGATAACAGGAACTGGAGAAAAATGGTCTCCTCGTAATGCTTCAAAAGGACCAATTGGACAACCTGTAACTTTACGATGGGGTTTGGCAAATTCAAACAACTGGATTTCGGGATATTTAATGAGCTTATTTACACCAGAATCGTTGGTAAAACTCATGCATTCATTCGGAATAAAAGGATATTTGGATCCTGTTGTTTCGTTGTGTCTTGGCCCTTGCGAAATTTCGGTTGGCGAAATGGTAGATGCTTACACCGCTTTTCCAAACAAAGGCATCCGTGTTGATCCATTGTATGTTACAAGAATTGAAGATGCGAATGGAAACGTTATATCATCATTTACACCCCAAATGCACGAAATATTCAGCGAAACAACTGCTTATAAAATGATTTACATGATGCAAGCCGTTGTAGATGGCGGAACTGGTAGTCGTATTCGCAGTCGCTACGGACTGAACATGCCGATGGGTGGTAAAACCGGAACAACGCAAAACAATTCCGATGGTTGGTTCATGGGCTACACGCCATCATTGGTATCCGGCGTTTGGGTTGGTGGCGAAGACCGTTCTATTCACTTCGACAATATTGCTGAAGGTCAAGGTGCCAGCATGGCATTGCCTATTTGGGCGTTGTACATGAAAAAAGTATTGAACGATTCGGAATTGGGTTATTCATCGAGCGAACAATTTGATATTCCAAGTTCGTTTAGTGCAACTGCTGGGTGCGATGTGGTAGTGACGGAATAAATTTTAAAAGGTTTGAAAATTTGAGAGTTTGAGAGTTTGAAAGTTTGAAAATTCCGTTTTAAAATACAAACAACCACAACGTGGTTAAATGTGATTAGCCATGTATGAAATCCATGGAAAAAAAACGGATTTGAAAATTTGAGAGTTTGAAAGTAAGTGCCCGATTATTATTTGAATTTTATATCAATTACTAATTAATATTTGTATTGAAAAAGCTGATTTTTATAATCTTATGTCTTCTTAGTCAGGTTTCGGCCAAGGCGCAATGGAATACGGAACGTATTCTGACCATAGGTCAGAATGCGATGTATTTCGAGGATTATGTACTTTCCATCCAATATTTCAATCAGGTTATTAAAATAAAGCCGTATTTGGCCGAACCCTACTTGTACAGAGCCATCGCGAAACTTCAACTTGGTGACTATCAAAGTGCAGATCAGGATTGTACCGAAGCGCTTGAACGAAATCCTTTTATGCCCCAAGCTTATTACGCCCGAGGTTTTGCCCGCAGAAGTATGGAGTATTATAAAGAGGCAATTGCTGATTTTACAAAGGCCTTGGAGTTTAGCCCCAATAGTTTGTATTTGCTTATGAACCGAATGGATACCCGAGAAAGAAACAAAGACTATGAGGAAGCGTTGAAAGATTTGGAAACTTACCAACGACTAAGCCCAAAAACGATAAGCATTTACTACGAAAAAGGCAGGATACAATTGTCGTTGAAAGATACAATTGGAGCCACAAAAAGTTTTGATAAATACCTGGAAATGGACAGCACCAGCAGTTTGGGTTGGAGTGCACGTGCTTTTCTGAAAATGCAGAAAAAAGACCAGGATGGCGCACTTAGCGACTATAATCAAGCCATTAAGCGAAACTCAACTTATGTTGGTGATTATATCAACCGTGGAATTCTAAATGTTGAGAAGAAGAAATACAAACAAGCACTGATTGATTATAATTCTGCCATTAAACAAGACTCCAAAAATGATTTGGCTTATTACAATCGAGCTTTGTTGCGTGCTAATTTGGGCGACAACAACAATGCACTATCTGATTTAAGCACCGTAATACGTTTAGATTCAACGAATAACGAAGCCAGATTGACAAAAGCTGAACTAGAAATTAAGTTGAAGGATTACAGAAATGCCATCGCTGATTACAAAAAAATAATTGAAAAATATCCCTATTTCATTCCTGCTTATTTTGGAATAGCTGATGCTGAAAATGGACTTGGTAATCCTAAATCGGCCTTCAAATACAGGCAAATGGCCAGTAATATTGAAAAAAACAAGGATTATATCAATCGTAAATCCAAGGAAAATATTGTAGCAAGCAATAAAATGGCTGCCAATACGCAAAAAAGTAGTTCGGGCAACAAAACGGGCATGTTCAATCGTTTTGCGGCACAAAATATTGAGGATGCCGAAACTGATTCAAAATACTCAGAGGCTACTCGAGGTGCCGTACAAGATAAATATACGGATGTGATAAACGAACGAAGTTTTGTGCTGACTTATTATGCCAAAGCGGATGAAACACGCCAAACAAATGTATATCATACAGTTCTGGACCAATACAATAAGGAAAAGAAACTCAGTTTGTCATTAAAAATTACAAACAACGAAATTCCACTGACAGCTGAATTAATCAATAGTCATTTTGAAGCGATTAACTCTATTTCCACACAATTAACAAAGGAGAATACAAATCCTGATATTTATTTTAGTCGTGCAATTGAATTTGCATTGGTACAGGATTTTAGTAGTTCAATTGAGGATTTGAACAAAGCCATTGCACTGCGACCCAATTTTATGTTGGCCTATTTTTTCCGTGCCAGTATTAAAAACAAATTGGTAGAATTCCTGAAAAGTAGCCCAGACAAAGCAAACAACACATCAATTGATTTTTCGGACAATGGTTTAGCAGACAGAAACAAGAAAATTTCTGCCGAAAAACAATCCATGTTTGATGTGGAAATGATTATGCGAGATTATGAAAAAGTGAATGAAATAAGCCCCGATTTTTCATTTGCGTACTACAATAAAGCGAACATACTTTGTACGCAAAAAGATTTTAAAACGGCAATTTCAAATTTCTCTAAATCCATTCAAATTGACCCCGACTTTGCCGAGGCATATTTTAATCGCGGACTCACCTATTTATTTGTTGGTGAAGATACTAAAGGATTAGCTGATTTGAGTAAAGCGGGTGAATTAGGAATTTACAAAGCGTATAATTTGATTCAAAGATTTAAGAAATAGTAGCCCCCTAAATCCTCATTCAGCTGACGGAGACTTTAAGAAAAAACACTTGTACAAACACATTTATAAAAGGTATTACATTTTAATGAAAATGCAATACCTTTTTTATTTCCTCTTATCGATATCATTTATTTGACTTATCTTTGCCAACCTTATTATTAAACCATTATTTAGCATATTGAAAATGAGAAAAATAATTATTTTAAATATTTTATTACTAGCTACTTACAGCCAGTTAATTGCTCAGAAGAACACAACTCCAAACACAAACATTGAACGTCCAAAACTGGTGGTAGGACTAGTTATAGACCAAATGCGTTGGGATTACCTTTATCGTTTTTACAGCAAATACGAAACTGGTGGATTCAAAAGACTATTAAACGATGGCTTTTCGTGCGAAAACACGATGATTAATTATATTCCGACTGTAACTGCCATTGGTCACACCACCATTTTCACTGGTTCAGTTCCTTCAATTCATGGTATTGCGGGAAATGATTGGATTGATGCCAAAACGGGGCAATCTATTTATTGTACTGACGATTCTACAGTTCAAACGATTGGTACAGATGGGAAGGCCGGAAAAATGTCGCCACGAAAATTATTGGCAACCACCATTACCGACGAATTGCGTTTGGCTACAAATTTCAAGTCGAAAGTGGTGGGTGTTTCTCTCAAAGACAGGGCATCCATTTTGCCCGCAGGCCACAATCCTACAGGTGCATTCTGGATTGATGATGATTCGGGCAAATTCATTACCAGCTCTTATTATATGTCGCTCCTACCCGACTGGGTTAATAATTTCAACAATTCAAAACCGATTGAAAAACTGTTGGCCAAAGGTTGGAATACCTTGCTGCCAATTACGCAATATACCGAAAGTAGTGCAGATAACGTAAGTTGGGAAGGAACTTTGAAAGGTGCCAAACAGCCGGTATTTCCTTATGATGTTCAAAAAGCATATGCTAAAGATCATGGCTCATTGCGTCAAATGCCGTTCGGAAATAGCTTGACATTGCAATTTGCACAAGCGGCGGTTGAAGGTTACAAATTGGGACAAGAAAACACTACTGATTTCATAACAATAAACTGTGCATCAACCGATTATTGTGGACATTTGGTAGGTCCGAATGCCATTGAAATAGAGGATGTTTACTTGCGATTGGACAAAGATTTGGCAAGTTTCTTTACTTATCTGGATCAAAAAATTGGAAAAGGGAATTATCTACTATTCCTGACCGCCGACCATGGTGCAGCTCATGCTGAAGGTTTTATGAAAGAGAATAAAATGCCAGCGGGATTATTGGGAGCAGATTTGGAAAGCAATCTCGACAAAACCTTAGAAAAACAATTTGGATCTGATCATCTTGTTTTTGGAGTTGAGAACTTTCAAGTATTCTTTAATAAACCGAAAATTGATAGTTTGAAACTTGATTTTGAAAAAATAAAAGTAGCAACTGTTGATTATTTGAAACAAGCAGATGGCATCCAATATGCTGTAGACCAGGATAAAATTGTTCAATCTTCAATTCCATCAACACTTAAAGAAATGATGATTAATGGTTATAATGAACAAAGAAGTGGCAATGTAGTAATGGCTACGCTTCCAGGTTGGTTGCCAAACCATTGTAAAAAAGGGTGTACGCACAGCGTTTGGAATCCTTACGACACACACATTCCGCTTATTTTTATGGGATGGAAAATTAATCATGGCAGCACCAACCGAAACACCAACATGACGGATATTTCTGCTACATTGGCGGCATTGCTACACATTCAGATGCCAAGCGGTTGTATTGGAACTCCGATTTTGGAAGTGATGCCTAAAAAATAATTACTGATAATTTCAATGTGCCATAAACCAATCTCTTCATAATTTGAAAAGGTTGGTTTTTCAATTTTATTATTATTAACCAATATAGCTATTTGACAACTATTAAAAACGTGGTAATACAAGTAATAAATTGTATCTTTGCCAGTCTTTTTGGAATTTAAGGTTAGAACGTTTAAAACAGAAAACGAAATTAAAATATAAAACATTGACAATATGGGATTTAATGATTTTTTAGGGAAAATTTTTGGTAGCAAAGGTCAACGTGACTTGAAGGAAATCACGCCAATAGTTGAAAAAATTAAAGCAGTATATGATGAAATTACCCTGCTTAGCCATGATGAATTACGTGAGCGGACCGAAATGCTTAAAACACGTATTATTGAATATGTTGCACCTGAATTTGCGAAAATTGCTGAACTGAAAGCCAGTATAGAAGAAACAGAAATCAATTTGAGGGAGAAAATTTATACCGAAATTGATAAATTAGAAAAGGAAATTACTGCCAAATACGAAGAAGTATTGGATGAAATTTTACCTCAGGCTTTCTGTATCATGAAAGATACGGCTCGTAGAATTTCAGAAAACGCTGAAGTGATAGTTACGGCCAATGATTTCGACCGCGAATTGGCTACTAAGCATGATTTTGTTACTATTGTTGGCGACAAAGCACATTACAAAAACCAATGGACAGCAGGCGGAATACTTATCAAATGGGAAATGGTGCATTATGATGTACAATTATTTGGTGGTGTGGTGCTGCACAAAGGAAAAATTTCGGAAATGGGAACTGGTGAGGGTAAAACCTTGGTGGCTACGCTTCCAGTATTCCTTAACGCACTGACTCGCAATGGTGTGCATTTGGTTACCGTGAATGATTATTTATCAAAACGTGACTCGGAATGGATGGGACCATTGTATATGTTCCACGGACTGTCGGTAGATTGTATCGACAAGCACCGTCCGAATTCAGAAGAACGTCGTTTGGCTTACATGGCCGATATCACCTTTGGAACGAATAACGAATTTGGTTTCGACTACCTGCGTGACAATATGGCTACTGCCCCACTTGACCTGGTGCAACGCAAACATAATTATGCCATTGTGGATGAGGTCGATTCCGTATTGATTGACGATGCCCGTACGCCTTTGATTATTTCTGGTCCAGTGCCAAAAGGTGAAGACCAGTTGTTTGAAGAATTACGCCCGAAAGTGGAACGATTGGTAAATACGCAAAAAACATTGGCTACAAAATATCTAGCCGATGCGCGTAATTTAATGAAATCGGAAGATAAAAAACAGCAAGAAGAAGGTGCACTTTTGTTGTTCCGTTCATACAAAGGAATGCCGAAAAACAAACCGTTGATTAAATTCTTGAGCGAACAAGGCGTGAAAGCCATTTTGTTGAAAACAGAAGAGTTTTACATGCAGGAGAACAATCGGAATATGCACGTTGCAACCGATCCATTGTACTTTGTAATTGACGAAAAACAAAATTCTATCGAGCTGACCGACAAAGGTATAGATTTGATTACCGATAGCAGTGATGATAAACAATTCTTCGTTCTACCTGATGTAGGAAGTGATATTGCCGAACTAGAAAAAGACAAATCAATTTCATCGGAAGAAAAACAATCGAAGAAAGACGAAATTCTTCAAAATTATGCTGTAAAATCAGAAAATGTTCACACAATCAATCAATTACTAAAAGCTTACACCTTATTTGAAAAGGATGTGGAGTATGTGGTAATGGAAAATAAAGTGAAAATTGTAGACGAGCAAACTGGTCGTATCATGGACGGTCGTCGTTATTCTGACGGATTGCACCAAGCCATTGAAGCCAAGGAAAAAGTAACCGTAGAAGCTGCTACTCAAACATTTGCGACCATTACGCTGCAAAACTATTTCCGTATGTACCACAAACTTTCGGGTATGACGGGAACTGCGGAAACAGAAGCTGGCGAGTTGTGGGACATCTACAAACTGGATGTGGTGGTGATTCCTACCAATCGCCCCATTGCCCGTAAAGACATGGAAGACCGCGTTTACAAAACTAAACGCGAAAAATATACAGCCGTTATCGAAGAAACAGTACGATTGGTGGAAGCTGGTCGCCCGGTTTTGGTGGGTACAACTTCGGTTGAAATTTCCGAGTTGTTGAGCCGAATGCTTACAGGACGCAAAATCAGACACAATGTACTGAACGCCAAGTTGCACCAACGCGAAGCAGAAATTGTGGCTGAAGCTGGTCAAAAAGGAACGGTTACGATTGCTACCAATATGGCTGGTCGTGGTACCGATATAAAGTTGACACAAGAAGTGAAAGATGCTGGTGGTTTGGCCATTATTGGTACAGAGCGTCACGAGAGTCGTCGTGTAGACCGCCAGTTACGTGGTCGTGCAGGTCGTCAGGGTGATCCAGGATCGTCTATCTTTTACGTATCGCTTGAAGATGATTTGATGCGTCTGTTTGGTTCGGAACGTATTTCGGGCATCATGGATAAATTAGGTTTTGAGGAAGGTGAAATGATTGAACATTCCATGATTTCAAAATCGATAGAACGTGCGCAAAAGAAAGTGGAGGAAAATAACTTTGGAATTCGTAAACGTTTGCTCGAATATGACGATGTTATGAATTCGCAACGTGAAGTGGTATATTCCAAACGCCGTCATGCTTTAATGGGCGAACGTATTGGTGTAGATATCACCAACATGATTTACGACTCGTCGGATAGCATGGTTGAAATGGCCAAGAATAACGGCGATTTCTATGAATTGGAAGAATCATTGCTCAAAACCCTTGCAATGGATGCGCCATTTAGCGAAGAAGAATTCAACGGTGGAAAAACCAATGATTTATGCAACCGTGTGGCAGATGCTGCATTGGGAACCTTCAAACGTAAAATGGATAAATTGGCGACAATTGCCTATCCTGTTATCAAGCAAGTGTACGAAAAACAAGGTCAAGTATACGAAAACATTTTAATTCCTGTTACAGACGGCAAACGAATGTTTAATGTTACCACTCATTTGGAAACTGCCTACAAAAATGAAGCGCGTGAGGTTGTATTGGCTTTCGAAAAACAAACATTGCTCTTTATCATAGATGATGAGTGGAAAGAACATTTACGTCAATTAGACGAATTGCGTAATTCCGTTCAAAATGCAAGCTATGAGCAGAAAGATCCATTGTTGATTTACAAACTGGAATCATTCGGATTGTTCAAGGAAATGATTGACAGCATCAATCGTAAAGTTTTGGCAGTATTAATGCGTGGTCAAATACCTATGCGTGAACCAGAACAAGTACGTGAAGCAAAAATCACGCAACATCAGGATTTCAGTAAATTCAAAACTCAAAAAGCTGAAATTGGAAGTGGCAGTTCAAATAGTGACGACCCAACCAAGCAAGACACACGTGAACCTCAAAAAGCTCAACCAATCCACGTAGATAAATTGCCAGGTCGCAATGATCAATGTCCGTGTGGAAGTGGTAAGAAATATAAAAATTGTCACGGAGCAGCTTAAATAAATAGAACCCCTTCCCGAACCAATTCGTGAAGGGGTTTAACAAATTAAAAACTATGCTATTAAACTTCATTACTTGGAACGTAGATCCAGCATTTCTACATTTAGGGCCACTCACCATTCGTTGGTACGGATTAATGTGGGCTATTGGTATTTGGCTAACTTTATTGGTAACAACTAAAATCTTCAAACACGAAAAGCTGCCCCAAGAATGGGTTGATAAATTATTCATGTACACCGTTATTGGTGCTATTGTGGGTGCCCGTCTGGGTCATTGTCTGTTTTACGAATGGCAATTACTCCCTGAGCCGGTTACATTTTTGGGTATAACTTTCAATTACGGAAACCATTATCTATCCAACCCTTGGGAGCTATTGTATATCTGGCGAGGTGGTTTGGCTAGCCACGGTGGAGCGATTGGAATTTTGACTGCCATGATTTTGTTCAATAAAAATGTATCGAAAAAAGGCATTAACTGGATTTTCGACCGATTGCTTATTGGAGTCACATTATGTGGTGCGGCCATTCGTTTTGGTAACTTGATGAATTCCGAAATTTATGGAAATGCGACTTCATTGCCTTGGGGTTTTATATTTTTGCGAACTGGCGAAACACAACCCATGCACCCAACACAAATTTACGAAATGCTTTATTGCCTGATTACCTTTGCTATCATGTGGTGGATGTACTGGAAAAAAGAAGCTTACAAACGCAATGGTTTGCTATTTGGGGTATTTTTGATTGGGGTTTGGGGTTCACGATTTGTATTGGAATTTATCAAAATCAACCAAGAGGCATTTGAATCTAATATGGTATTAAATATGGGTCAATGGTTGAGTTTACCATTCATTATTTGGGGAATTGGACTGATTATCAGAGCTAATTTAAATTCGGCAAAACAGTAAAATCGTTCGATATGTTTTCAAATTTCAAACGTCTTTCCTTCAAACATAAAAATAATAAAGCCTGGTATTATTTCCGCAATCATGTCAGAAGGTATTTACCATCAATTATTTTTCAAATAAAATTAAAGCGTAAATTTGCAAGTTTAAAAGATTTTGATGCAAATTATATCCAAAAGCGTGTCGATTATTACAATCGATTGGAGCAAGTAAGTAAATTATCCAACAAAGCCGAATCAATTTCCAATCTGATTCTTCATCCAAAATTATCCGTATATCACTTTGATACTTACGAGTACATGCGTTATTTCAAACAAAACCTTAAAGCATTTTTTGTATTTGGGGATGTCATTCATGTACCCGATGAACCATCAATTGTAAAAAGCAGACCCATTGAAGGAAATATCGCTAATTCGGTGGTAATGAAACTTGAAAAGCTGCGTCATTTTCTATTCTTGAATGATAAGAAATCATTTCAATCGAAAAAGAACATGATGGTTGGGCGCAATAAAGCAAAACAGCCTCACCGTGTTAGATTTCTGGAAATGTATTTCAATCATCCCATGTGCAATATTGGTCAAGTAAATAGGGATGTAAATCCGCAATTTATTGGAAGTCGAATGACAATAACTGAACATTTAGACTACAAATTCATTCTATGTCTAGAAGGTTGGGATGTAGCCAGCAATCTGAAATGGGTTATGTCGTCCAATTCGTTGGCAGTAATGACCAAACCGATTTACGAAACTTGGTTTATGGAAGGAACCTTGATCCCAAATTATCATTATGTACTTATAAAAGACGATTATACCGATTTGGAAGAACGGTTAAATTATTACATAAACCACACCGATGAAGCCCTGAAAATTATAGAAAATGCGCATGAATACCAAAAGCAATTCAAAAATAAAAAACAAGAAGACTTGATTTCATTGTTGGTTCTCAAAAAGTATTTTGAAAAAACCGGACAAGAAATCAATTAACAATGAACAAATGGAGAATGAATATTTTCAATTTTGTCATTGTTTTTTTTCTGTTTCACATTAGAAATCATACTTATACAACAACTTAATAATAAATGCGTACATTTCTTACATCTGTTTTATTAGTACTTATTTTTACAAACTTGCTTGCTCAAACTGATTCTGTGAAGGTTGCAGATACCATTTCGATTCAGCAAAAAAAGGGATGGTATAAAACGAAATATGTACAAGAAAGCATTATTACATTGGGACTGGCAGCAGGTAGTTTAACAATTTTAGCCATTCCAAATTTAAAAGTAAACTTGCAAAATAAATTGAATTGGAATTACGAATATAGGTACGAATATAAGAACGATGGCACTAAAACGCTGATTAATAATCAAAACTATATAAATTTGGGCGACGATTATGTGCGTTATGCACCAGTTGTAGCTGCATATGCATTGAGCGCTTGTGGTGTAAAATCAAAGCACAGATTTATAGACCGTACTGCAATATTGGCAGTTGCCTACATTGCAAGTGACTTTGTGGTTAATAACACAAAAAAAATCACTAAAATGCCTCGTCCAAATAACGACGCATTTAATACGATGCCTTCGCAACATACTGCAATGTCTTTTGTGGCAGCCAGTTTTTTAGATCACGAACTTGGATATATTAGCCCTTGGATTTCTGTGGGTGGATACGCCGTTGCAAGTTATGTGGGTTATGCCAGAGTTGCCCGAAATGCGCACTATACTTGCGATGTGTTGATGGGAGCTGCTGTTGGAATACTAATGACCAATGCAACTTATTGGGCCTACGACGGGGTTATGAAGTTATTTCCGGAAAAACTAACTATTTCTCCTATAGTTGATCTTCAACAAACAGGAGTGTATATTTGTTATGAATTCTAATATTATTTTTAAGCAAGTATTCTCATGAGTGTCCACTTAAAGTCATTAACTTTCATCTGAAACTGCTTTCAAAAAGGGTTTTGCTGATATATATTGTACGTGTCGACTTGAATTTTTATTTTTGATTGAATTTCAATAAAACATAGTAATAATCTCTTTGTATTGAAAATTACAAATAATTCAAAAACACAACGATCAGATAATAAGCTAACTACGATTGTTGACAAAAACAAATTTATAACCAATAACAAAAGAGTGTTTCCATAATTTATTTTAGTGGACACTCATGAAGTATTCTAATTAAAGACAATGCTAACTTTTAAGCAAAAACAATCATGAGCGAAATAAAAAATGTAGTTGATTTTACAAAAGTAAAACCTTACAATCAAGAAGAAGAAAAAACGGTGCAATTGGCACGAATGTTCAATACAATTTCGGACAGATACGATAAATTTAATGATATTATGTCGTGGGGAATGGCTCGAGTATGGCGAAAACAATCATTGTTGGCACTGAAAAAATACAATCCAAAACACATACTTGATATTGCAGCTGGAACAGCCGATATGTGCATAAAATCCTACCAATACCTAAAACCAGAACATGTAACAGGTGTAGATATTTCGGATAAGATGCTGGATATGGGTAGAGTAAAGGTTGCGAATGAAAATTTGAGTGATAGAATTGATTTGCAAGTTCAAGATTGTTCCACCCTAACTTTTGCCGATGAAAGTTTTGATGCAGTTACAATTGCATTTGGAATTCGTAATTTCGAAAAGTTGAATGATAGCCTAAAACAAATTCATAGAGTTTTGAAACCAAACGGCCATTTGCTAATTTTGGAAATGAATGAACCTAAAAAAGGAATTATGTTGAAAGGTTATCAACTTTACACCAAGGTATTTGTAAAAATGACATCCAGCATGTTATCCAGTGATTCTAAAGCGTATGATTACCTTTCAGCATCAATGCATGCATTTCCAAACAGAGAAAGATTAATTGGAATTTTGAAAGAAAATGGCTTTAAACTAAACACTTATCGCAATTTTACTTTTGGTGTTTGTAGTATGTATTTGGTTGAAAAAGAAGTTTAGTGGATAGTTGGCAGTTGATAGTTTAAATTTCTGTAATAGTGACAAAATTATCAACTGTCCACTATTAATTATTTCTCCACCCCTCTCAACAAGTTTATATCTCCTTTCTTAAGGTATTTTACACCATCCGAACCTGTAGCTTTCATAACGTAGAAGTACGCTCCAGGAACTGCTTTTTTACCGTTTATATTTCCATCCCAACCTTTTTGAGGGTCATTCCAATAAAATACTTTGCGTCCCCACCGATTATAAACCCATGCTTCAAAGGTGATGATGGATTTGTACGCGACTCTAAATTCGTCGTTTTGACCATCTCCATTTGGCGTAAACACATTGGGCACCAACAATGAAGATTCTGAGATCTTAATACTCATCGAGCTAGAATCTGAGCAAAGTGCTGCATTAGATGCTGTTACTTTCACTTCATAATCCCCTGCTTCTGTAAAAGTATACCTATGATCTTTATCTGTTCTAGGAATCAATAATTCCTTATTTTTGTATATTCTCCATTTATAGAATTTTGCAACTGGCTCATTAGCATTACTAAAGAACTGACAACTTAAAGGAGCAGAATATTTTTCTTGAGTAGTAGTAAATGGCCGTTCTATTTCATTTTTTTCCAAACGAATATCAACAGAAAATGTAGGAAAACATTTAACAGCTACTGCCGAATATAAAGGGCTTTTTATGGAGTCAAGTTTCTCTAATTCTTTGGCATATTGATCGCCGACGAGTGTGAAATAAGTATCGCAAAGTGGAGATTTCACAGAAATTTTGTGCGAAACTAAAGAAATTGAAGGTAAAGTATTGGTTTCAGTTGTATCGTTGGTATTCCATTTCTCGACAAATTTCATGGTATTGTATTTAACCGTAAAATCTCTAGTCAAACTGTATGAAATTCCAGCAGGAGTTAGATATATTAAAGCTGGAATTTTAGCAGTAAGTAATAGATTTACGTTGTCGCATTGGTTTGACGGATTGTATTCTGCATCAAAAGAGGTAAATACAGGGCGATATTTTGAATAATCAATTACGAAAATTGTGTCGGTATTAATTCCATTAACCTCTACAATATAACCAGTTGCATCATCTGGAGGTAATAGAAATGTAGCTGTTGGATCATTATATTTGAAATATTTTACATTAGTTCCAGAATATTCAATTTTTGATTGCGAAGTTATACTATCTAAAATTATCACTCTCACTCCATGCTTCTTTTCTAATGACAGGTATTTACCACTAATGTTAAGTTGTGCAAATGTTACAGCTGCAAACAATATTAAGCAAATTGAAATAATTATTTTTCTCATGAAGGATTCAGTTAAATTGTTGACACATTTTTTTTGCGTATGCAAATGTACATCTTTCTTATCAATAACAAAAAAAACTCCATATTATTACACGATTTCGGTGGTTGAACTTTATTTTTTGTACTTTTGCATTTCTATCTATAAATCAATAAGTAACAGTATTGAAAATGAAAAAGCAGTTATTCAGTTTGATATTAGCAGGTTTTCTTTTGACAAGCTTCAGTATGTTGGCACAAAACAAAAATTATCCAACAAAAAATGTGAAGGGCGTTAAATGTTATATTTACATTGTTGGGGCGAGCGAAGGTTTAATGGCCATTGGTCGTAGATTTGAAGTTTCAGTTCTGGATATCACAAAAGTAAATCCTGATCTTGAAAATGAACTAAAAATTGGTCAACAAATTTTCATTCCAATAAATAAAAACTCATCTCAAAAAGCTGAAAAAGAAGATGTAAAGAGCGTTGAGTTTATCCAACATACAGTTGCAAAAAAACAAACCCTCTTTGCAATTAGCAAAAAATATGATGTGAGTCAGGAAGATATAAAAAAACACAATCCGCAAATAGACAAAGGTTTACAAGAAGGATTGGTTTTACAAATCCCTAAGAAACAGAAGCTTAACAAGGAGAAAGAGAAACCTGTAATTGCAGAAACCAAAGAACCAACAAAAAAATTAGTATTGACTGATAAGAAAAAAAATATCGTCCATATAGTTCAACCCGAAGAAACTCTTTATTCAATTAGCAGACTTTACAAGGTAGAAGTTGTTGAAATAATTCAATTAAATCCAGGATCTGCCAATAAGCTTGCTGTTGGTATGGAGTTAAAAATCCCAACAAATAACGGAACTTCAAAAACTTTGATTGAAAAAGGTGATAGTAACATTTCGAATGCAAAGACATCTGTTCAAATAAATCATTTATTTAACAAAAATGATTATTCCAACCTTACTTCAAAAAAATCAATCAGAATTGCATTTTTATTACCATTTATGCTTGATCAAAGTAAGAATGATGCTAATAACGAACGATTTCTCGATTTTTATGCAGGTTCGTTGATGGCAATTGAAGAAGCTAAACATAAAGGAATATCTTTCGAAATCTATACTTATGACACTGAAAAATCAGAAGAAAAAGTGAATGAAGTTTTGACAAATTCGGAATTGAAAACAATGGATTTAATCATTGGGCCTGCATTTAGCAATCAAGTTTCAATAGTTGCTGACTTTTCCAAAGAGAACAAAATCAACACTTTAATACCATTTACCTCAAAAGTACCTGATATTGAAAACAATGCTTATTTATTTCAATTCAATCCAGGCACAGATGTAGAATTGAAATTTTCAATGGAATTACTTTCAGGAAAGTTTAAAAATACGAATATCGTATTTGCCGAGATTGAAGGAATTAATTCTTCTGATGAAGGACAAAAATGGAGTAATGCATTACAAAAAGAACTGAGCAAAGAGCAAAAAGAATTTTCAAAAATAAAGCTTTCAAATTCAGAAAATGCAGACTTTAATAATGTCTTAAAGAAAAACGAAAAAAATCTAATCATATTTAATACCGACAAATATGCCTATATTAATCCTTTTATTGCTAATTTAAAATTATCATCTAATGATTTCAATATCATATTGTTTGAACAATATAGTTGGAGAAACCAAGAAAAAATAATTCCTCAAAACATTTACATATCTCCATTTACAACAAAATTAAATAATACGGAAATCAATGCCTATAATGACAAATACAAAAGTTATTTTGGCAAAGCAGCTTCCAAACTTTCACCGAGTTTTGACTTGTTGGGATATGATTTATCAAATCACTTTATAACTCTTATAAACAGATTTGGCAATAAATTTATTGATAAAATGGGTTCAAACAAATTCTCAAATGGAATACAATCCCAACTTCAGTTCGAAAGAATTTCAAATGGGTCTGGATTTGTGAATCAACGACTTTATTTAGGAGAAGATTAGTTCTCTTTTTTTCAGTCTGTCAATTATTAATTAACAAACAAATATTGATGATTTTCTATGCGTAAATTCAGCATTCTTGTATTTTTATCCATTTCTAGTTTCATAATATCACAAGTTCGATTAGATAAACCTGAATTGTATTTTGGAGCATCGGCAGGTGTTACTGAATCTATGGTAATATTCAAACCGTCAGTATCTCAGGGATACTTAATGGGCTATAATGGTGGTATCGTTTTTCGGTACATTGCAGAAAAAAATGTAGGTATGCAGGCTGAATTGAATTTTTTTCAGCGAGGATGGACTGAATCAAGTGGTTTATATTCAAGACAATTAAATTACATCGAACTTCCTTTTATGACTCATATTTACATAGGAAAGAAAAGTCGGGTATTTTTAAATCTTGGGCCAAAAATTAGTTATTTGATCTCCGAAAAAACACTGATAAACGAAACTCTAAATATCGACACACAGAATATCACTGCGATTGAAAATAAATTTGATTATGGGCTTTGTGCAGGTCTTGGATTCCTTTTCAATATTAAAGGATATGTATATCAATTGGATACCCGAGCAAATTACAGTCTAAGCGATGTGTTTTCAAACAACAAACGTGATTACTTTGATACATCAAACAATGTAAATTTATCAGTTAATTTGGCATGGTTATTTCAAGTCAAATAAAATTATTTTATTGATCTATTTATAAAGAAGAATCCTAAGTAGATAATTAGTTTTTAAAATAAACGCAAATAATTATTGTCATTTTGAAATTATTGCGAACAGAACTTGCCGGAAAATATGTTTTACAACATGTTTTCCGGCAATCACACTTAAAATATTAAGCGTAATTTTGGTCAACCAATGAAATCACATCATTAGCGCTGTATATCTGGCAGTTATATATATTATTACATCAATTTGGTTTATTATAAACATTCTTCATGGTTTTTCAAGCTTAATTTGAAAATGAATCAATACAAAAAAAAGGAATTAATAATCAACATAATATTTGAAAATGAAAACAAATTATGAAATTCGCTACGCATCACATCCAGAAGATGCAAAAAAATACGAAACAAGTCGTTTACGTAAAGAGTATTTAGTAGAAAAAATCTTCACTGAAAATGAAGTTAACATGGTTTACACCTTGTACGACAGGTTAATAGTGGCTGGAGCAATGCCAGTTGGTGAAGTGCTTACACTTGATGCAATTGACCCATTGAAATCTGAATTTTTCCTATCACGCCGTGAGTTTGGAACTTTCAATGTTGGTGGTGCTGGTAAAATTACAGTTGATGGCGTTGTTTTCGAACTGGGCTACAAAGAAGCATTGTACCTTGGTGCTGGCGATCGAGTAGTAACTTTTGAAAGTGTTGATGCTGCAAATCCTGCAAAATTCTATTTTAACTCAGCTCCTGCACACAAAACTTTTCCTGATAGAAAAATCACCAAAGCTGATGCAATCGTTTTGGAATTAGGAACTATGGAAGGTGCAAATCATAGAAATATCAACAAAATGTTGGTTTGTCAAGTGCTGGAAACTTGCCAATTACAAATGGGAATGACAGAATTGGCACCAGGAAGTGTTTGGAATACCATGCCCGCTCATACGCATAGTCGTAGAATGGAAGCCTATTTTTACTTTGAAGTTCCTGAAGGACAAGCAGTTTGTCACTTTATGGGCGAACCTACCGAAACTCGCCACATTTGGATGAAAGGTGACGAAGCCGTTATTTCTCCTGAATGGTCTATTCACTCAGCAGCTGCAACAAGTAACTATACATTTATTTGGGGTATGGCTGGCGAAAATTTGGATTATAGCGACCAAAATTTCTTCAAACATACTGAATTAAGGTAGTGACATATGTCAAAAGACCAAGGTCTAATGACTCAATAATTATATAATACAACTCAATTAAACAATAATAAATAATCTCTAAAATCAATGATAGAAGTCCTGTTTTCGACTTTTGACCTTTGACTTTAGACAAAACTTAAAAAAAATGAACCAATTTAGTTTAGAAGGAAAAATAGCACTCATCACAGGTGCATCTTATGGTATCGGATACGGCTTGGCAACAGCTTACGCTGCAGCAGGTGCAACGATTGTTTTTAACGACATCAATCAAGACATGGTAGATAAAGGTTTAGCTGCATACAAAGCTGATGGCATTACTGCTCATGGTTATGTTTGTGATGTAACCGACGAAGACGGTGTTTATGCATTGGTAGCTAAAATTACTGAAGAAGTAGGAGTTATTGATATTTTGGTAAATAATGCGGGAATTATCAAACGAATTCCAGCTTTAGAAATGTCAGCTAAAGATTTCCGTCAAGTTATTGATATTGATTTGAATGGCCCATTTATTGTTTCAAAAGCTGTTGCTCCTGGAATGATTGCAAAAGGTGGTGGCAAAATTATCAACATTTGTTCCATGATGAGTGAATTAGGTCGTGAAACTGTTTCAGCTTATGCAGCAGCCAAAGGAGGATTAAAAATGTTGACGAAAAATCTTGCTTGCGAATGGGCTGAATTTAATATTCAAGTGAATGGAATGGGACCAGGTTATATCGCAACTCCACAAACAGCTCCTTTGCGTGAAAATGGACATCCATTCAATGATTTTATCATTGGTCGTACGCCAGCAGCTCGTTGGGGACTACCAAAAGATTTGGAAGGACCTGCTATATTCTTGGCATCCTCGGCTTCTGACTTTGTAAACGGTCATATCTTATATGTTGACGGTGGTATTTTGGCGTATATCGGCAAACAACCTAAATAATTTACTATTCAATCATTTACTATTTACTAATTAAGATGAAGAAAATTGTATTATCATTATTAGCTTCACTCCTACTCTTTTCGGGTGTATTTGCTCAACGAAGTGTTGTTATTACAAACACTTCAGAAATTGATAGAAAAGCTGAAATGGTTGAAGTTAAACCTTGTGGTTTAAGGTTGTGTTTTAAGAAAAAAACTTATGTTCTGAAAAATGAAAACAACCTCGAAATTCCATATCAAGTGGTGTACAATGGTAAGAAGAAACCACAAGTGGTTATTTTTCAAGTCAATGTAAAAGCAAATGGTTCTGCAACTTATACTTTCACTGAAGGAAAACCAGCCATTGTGAAACCCAAAACTGCTGCACGTTTTGTTCCAGAGCGAAAAGATGATTTTGCTTGGGAAAATGACATTGCAGCCTACAGAATGTATGGTCCTGCTTTGGCCAAAGAAAATCCTAGTAATGGGGTTGACATGTGGGTGAAGCGAACGGATGAAGTTTTTATGGACAAAATGTACAAAGGTGAACTTCAGAATAAATTATCTTATCATACTGATCGTGGACAAGGAATGGACTGCTACAAAGTAGGTCACACACTTGGTTGTGGAGGAATTGCTCCTTATGCATCTGATTCGTTGTGGGTTGGAAATCATTTCGACTCGTATAAAGTGTTGGAAGTTGGACCTTTGCGTTCTACGTTTACTTTGACTTATGATTCAGTAAAAGTTGGTAATGTTTTTTATAAACAGGCAATTACAATTACGACCAATGCTGGCTCAATGCTTAACAAAGCAGTTGTAAAATTCATGGGGCCAAAACAAAAAATGGCATTGGCCGCTGGAATTTTTCTTCATGATGGCAAAGGGATTTCACGATTGAATGATGCGAATGGCACTGCTGCTTATGCAGAAGAGGCTATTTCGGAATTCAAGGAACCTTCTGGACGCAACTATGTCGGAGTTTTTGTTCCAGCTAAAGTAAATTCTGCCATCAAAAAAGGTGAACATGCTTTGGTAATAAGTGATTATATTGTGGGTAAGTCATTTACTTACTATTTTGGAGGTGGATGGAACAAATGGCTTTATCCTACTGACGAAGATTGGTTCAAAGCAATCAACCAATTTTCTGATAATTCCAAAAATCCTTTGAAAATAAAAATCAAATAGTTCTAATTTGCATATTTATTTTTCATAAAATCCTTGTTTTCAGATAGAAAACAAGGATTTGTTGCTTTATAAAGTGAGCTAGCCTTTTGAATTGAATAATAATGCTTATTTTTGTAGTCGAATAACGAACCGTTAAATTAATGACAGATATAATTAGCTTCAGGAATTGGTTCATTATTTAAATAACAGTTGCTTTTGTAAAAGTTCATGCTAAAAAAATGGATTCAAACCTTTGACCAGTATTTTATTTTTAAGTACATCGTCAAATGGTTATTTTATATCTTACCAGTTTCAATAGTTGTGGGCTCTTTAGTAGCCTTATTTCTATGGTTATTGGATTTAGCTACCACTATTCGCTGGAATAACGGCTGGTTACTGTATTTTTTGCCCATTATAGGAGTTGCAATTGTAGCCTTGTACAAGTTTAAAGGAAAAAATGCCGATGCAGGAAATAATTTGGTAATGGACGAAATCCACAAAGCTGGAGGTGGAATTCCTTTCAGAATGGCACCATTTATTCTTTTCACAACTGTCATTACGCATCTTTTTGGAGGTTCTGCCGGACGTGAAGGTACTGCTGTACAAATTGGTGGCAGTGTGGCTCAGTTTTTTGGCAACAAGATGAAACTTAATAAAGAAGATTTGCGCATTTTGCTAATGACAGGAATTGCAGCAGGTTTTGGGGCAGTTTTTGGAACGCCAATCGCTGGAACTATATTTGCATTGGAAGTGTTGGCCATTGGACGAATCAAATACGATGCACTTTTACCTTGTTTTTTTGCTGCTGTACTTGCCGATATTGTTTGTTCGATGTATGGAATTCAACACACTCATTATCAAATTAATTTTCATGAACAGGCAAGTCTTGGTTTTTTAAATTTGAAATTTGATTATAAAATCCTGCTTTGGGTAACCATCTCCGCAGTTTTATTTGGATTGACAAGTTATCTTTTTTCTGAACTTTCGCATAATATTAAAAGAATTTCGCACAAATATATCAAATGGAAATATGCAATTCCATTCATTGGTGGTATTGTTATAATTGGACTCACTTTTATTGCAGGTACAACTGATTATTTGGGTTTGGGAGTAACCACTCAAAGCGGTGTTGGAAGTAGTATTGTGAATGCATTTAAACCTGGCGGTGTTGACACTTATAGTTGGATATGGAAAATCATTTTTACTGTTGTGACATTAAGTACTGGTTTTAAAGGTGGTGAAGTGACTCCACTCTTTTTTATTGGGGCTGCTTTGGGCAATGTCATTGCAACTTATACAGGTATGCCCGTCGATTTGTTTGCAGCTTTAGGATTCATTGCCGTATTTGCCGGTGCCACCAACACACCTTTGGCTTGCACGCTTATGGGAGTGGAATTATTTGGTGGCGAACATGTACTTTATTTTGCTTTAGCATGTTTTATTGCTTATTATTTTAGTGGACATTCTGGTATTTACACCTCTCAACGAGTTGGTGTCTCAAAAGGCGATCTAACAGAAGATTACAACTCAAAAAAAAGTAGAATTTAAACTTACAACTTTTTCAGGTATAATAAATTAAGAAAACAATGAATATTCTAAATATTGAAACTTCGACCAATGTTTGCTCAATTGCCATTAGTGAAAACGGCAACTGTATTTTCTCAAAATCTGATTCAGAAGGAATGAATCACGCCGCATTGTTGAGCGTATTTATTGCTGAAGGAATGGAAGTTTTGAAATTACAATCTAAGAAATTGAATGCAGTAGCAGTTAGCAGTGGACCAGGTTCTTATACCGGTTTACGCATTGGAGTTTCCACTGCTAAAGGTTTATGTTATGGTTTGGAAATTCCTTTAATTGCGGTTAGCACATTGGAAGTATTAACAGCTCAAGCTTTGAGAAAGGTTGAGAATAATGATAATGTGTTGTTTTGCCCCATGATAGATGCCCGTAGAATGGAAGTGTATGCCGCATTCTACAATGAAAAGGGAGAAATTAAGAGAGAGATCTCGGCGGATATAATTGATGAAACTTCTTATTCCGAAATACTTGAAAGCAACCTGGTTTATTTCTTTGGAAATGGTGCAGAAAAATGCAAAACTACTCTCACCCACTCCAATGCTCGTTTTATAGACGACTTGGTACCATTGGCCGAAAATATGATTGCATTGGCCGAAATACGGTATAATAAAAAAAGATTTGAGGATGTGGCATATTTTGAACCTTTTTACCTAAAAGAATTTTTCACTACAGCCGTCAAGATTAACTCATAATTCAATTCCTCAATACGTAAATAGCACCATCTGAAAATGATTTGACACATTCCATTTTCTTATATTTGCTAATTTCCTTCAGGTTTAGTAAATCTGGATTATTATCAAGATTAAACCAAACAAGCAAGCAATAGGGGGTTTCCTTAAATTCTTTCACATCATTCAAATAAACTCTTTCTGGCAGTGTAAATATCGAATGATTTGTCAGGAAATAGACTGCCTGACAATGATTTGAATAAATGGAGGAATCTTTATCAAACAATTCGTCATGATGTTGAAGGTAATTGACTATTTGTGATTTTTTCCACGTATCCTCGCTATATCCTGGTATTCCAGTTTCAGTCATGTACGATAAATTCTCCCGATTGATAGCAAAATAGCTGCCAATAAGCAATAATCCTATTCCGAGCGAAAATGCAAAAAATATCCACTTTAATTGTTTGTGCGGCATATATTTTCTCCATTTAGGTAACTGGCAAGTTGAAATCCAAAGAAGTGGAAGAAAAGCGGGTGCCAATAATCTATTATTGATGGTTTCGTAGCGTGAAAATGTTGATGACAGTACGATAAACAGTACATAAACAATAAAAAAAGAAACTGCTATGTTTTCATAAGTAGTGTCAGAAAGAAAACACCCTATTTTTTTCAACAATCTTATTGATCCAAAATGATTCAATTTCATTTCGGTCTTATTTTGATTTATTTCGTTGTGTTTTGTGAACAAATTATCAATCATG
>Ga0247844_1002972_pt1 | contig 26113 bp, 25 predicted proteins | sample LaCtaG_FD_192421 | JGI IMG/M metagenome (GOLD analysis project Ga0247844, IMG submission 192421) | Freshwater microbial communities from meromictic Lake La Cruz, Castile-La Mancha, Spain - LaCruzMarch201714.5m_1 | ecosystem: Environmental > Aquatic > Freshwater > Lake | place: Spain: Castile-La...
GGCGTGTGATCCACACTGGCTTCTTCGCAGCCTGATTTAAGAGAGCAGGAAACTGTTCGCGTGCTTCTGTAACTGATAATTCCTTCATGGCAATAATGTACAGAAACAGTTTAGAAATGTACAGATTGCTAACTATCCAACTCATATATTCCGCCTCTTTTTCGGTTATTGGGCACAATCCCAGCCCCCACCGACAGCTGCACCGTCTTATCCCCAACCCCAAACCTCACGCTCAGGAATGACCACCACAACGCGATTTCACGCTTGTAAAAGGTAGCTAGTGGTAATCACCACCCCCTTTCATAGGGCAAGATTTCCCCATGCGCTTAGACCATGTCTCATATGTAACTTCCCATGATCAACTAGCCGACACCGTCCAACGCCTTGGCTCACGCCTAGGCAGCACCTTCGTAGATGGTGGTGTCCACCCACGCTTTGGCACGCGCAACTTCACACTGCCTCTTCACAACGGTCAGTACATCGAAGTTGTCTGCCCACTAGATCACCCAGCAACAGAGCAAACCCCTTGGGGCAAAGCTGTGAGCAAGAAGGCACAAGAAGGCGGAGGCTGGCTCACTTGGGTCTTTGCAACTGAAGATATTTCAAAGGTAGAAGAGAAGTTCGGACGCAGCGCAATCGAAGGTCACCGCACACGTCCAGATGGAAGCGATCTTAAGTGGAAGCAAATCGGAGTTAATGAAATCACCGACTCTCGCGAACTTCCATTCTTCATTCAATGGTTAACCGCTGATCACCCATCACAAGATGGAAAAGCAGTTGCTGCAATTGAGAAGATTACGATCGCAGATACTGATCATCTTTCAGACTCTTGGTTTAAGACCGAAATTCTTGGTGGGTTAAACGGCGCAGATGTTGAGTTTGTTGACCCATCAGCCAATGATGGGGAGTATGGAATTGTTGCGGTGCATTTGACGACGCCAAGTGGATCAGTGGTTCTAGATTGAATTAGGTGCAACCTGCTTGCATTCCCTTCAGCACGGAAATCAATTCATTTTCGAGACTAGCGGGCAACGGAACTGAAAATCCATATATAAAGACCAGTCATAAGAATTTTATTCCAAAGTCAAAAAATCTACCTTTTTGGTAATCTCTATGGATAGGATAGTCACATGGGAAGTTTTATTGAAGGTAGTTTACGCACAATTGCCTCAAGTGTGATCGCAAAAGAATCCCCACTTTATGTTCAATATTACATTACAGCACGATGTAATTTGAGATGTGAGCAGTGCAATGTGATTTATGCTAATTCCGATCAAGAAGAATGCAATACAGAGAATTCGATAAAAATAATTGAATCTCTCAAGAACATCGGCACGTCAGTTGTATTGTTGACTGGCGGGGAGCCCTTTATAAGACCAGACTTAAATTTACTCGTAAAACGTTGTGTGGAATTAGGAATTCATCCGCGAATTCAAACAAATGGTCTAGCAACGGAAAGTGCCTTAAGCGAAGTTGTAAAGGCAGGCGCTAGGGACATTTCCATTTCACTCGATTCCTTAAATTCATCAACCCAAGACAAAATAAATGGCGCATTCGATGACTCATGGACACGAGCAATCCAGACTATCTCTTTAGTAAGTAACATTTTTCCTAAGAATGCATTTGCTGCATTCGGTTGCGTCTTGAGCCCTTCAAATCTTAGGGATATAACTAAAGTGATTAAATTCGCAACAAAAATTGGCTGGTGGGTTTCTCTTGTTCCAGCCCACTCAACTCCAAAGCATGAAGCTCGCGCATTCAGCACATTCGATAGAAGCTTGGACTTTTCGCCAGATCAATATGACGAAGTCAAAAAAGTTTTAGACGAAGTAAAGTTTATGAAGAAAAATGGCTACAACGTTTACGATTCAGACGTTTACTTGGACGATATTTTGAGATTCGTGACCAAAAAACCTACAACTTGGAGAGATCGAAACAATGGAGTGTGCGATTCTCCTAACTCGTACTTTGCTATTACGCCAAATGGGGAAATGGCTGTGTGCTGCGATTGGCGAACAAAAAATAAATATTCGGTGCAAGACATAGGATTCCCTAAGCGATATAAAAATAAAGAAATGTTTCCGGAAATTCATGAAGTAGCAAGAAATTGTAGTGGCTGTATGTATGGGAGTTACCCCGAGATCACGACATCAATTAGATTTTTTGGAGCCGCTTTAGAAAGATTCAAGATTTTTGTTGCTGAATCAAGAACCGAAATAATTCCCCATACACCAAATGAATTGATAGAAATCGCAAGAAAGTTGGTAGAGAATGAGTGATTCTTTAAAGAAACCTCTTCATATCGAGCAAGTTTCATCAAAAGCGACGAAACCAGATGAAAGCCGAAAAAAATCACTCTACTTTCTTCTACTTGCAATCGGGCGCCAAAGAGCTGTTGACAACCCTACTTTCCGAGATAAATATCGCGCGGCCTTTAATTCCCTAAGCATTGAAAAAATGGACGATTTTTGGGAAATTTCTGTGAGTGTAAATGGAAGTCTTGTCAATCAATTAGTCCCAAGAAATGCGTTCAAATTTTATACTACTGGCTTCTCTGAAATTGAAGATTCCACAGTTGATACGAACAAAAAGGTAGCAAACAATTTTTGGGAGAAAATCGAAGCGGAAATTGGAATAGAGATTGAGCTAGGGAATCAAAATAAAAAGACCTCAAGACCGATAACGTCTCTTAGAGGTTTATTGGATGTTACAGGTTCAATTTTAATGTTAGTCGCTCTTTTCTACTCCATCGCAATTTCCGAAAGACTCATCATTGGAATTCTCATCGCCTTATTTCCTATTGTTAGACTTTTCTGGCACAGCTCCAAAAGAATTGCCATGATTTTGTTTTATTCGTTTGCGACGATCTCGTTTACGCTTGCACTAGATTCGAGTCTTCTTGAAAGCCTGCACCCAAGTGTTTTAGCGGAAGCCGCAATCTTGTTATTCCTATGGGCACAACTTTATCAAAGTCGATATCAACAAAAAAATCATGGTCCTGTATTTTTTGTGCAAGTCCTAATTATTGCTGGGTATGCAACTTATGCATTTTTCTCGGGACCAGATCCAGTGCTATCCATATTTACTATTCTCATAATTATCCATTCTGAATTGATGCAATACCTGAGAAGGCGCTGGATACAGAGTACGGCTGCGGTGATACTCACGATTTTTTTTGAGGGGGTCATTTCAATTGCTTTCATGGCTTTTTTGAGTGACATTGCAACTAAAGGAAATATTATATCCCTTGCGACGACGCTCTTTTTTGGATTTACTTATTTGATCTGGTTCATCTATTTAAACATATACGAGAGATTCCCGGTGACATTTCGATTGTCTTATCCAATATTAGTTTCCTTTGCTATTTTGAATCACAATTTAAGCCTAAAATTTTCTGTAATTGCGGTGACGACGATCGCAATTGCCACGCTTATATCAGGACGAAACAAGAAGCGCGGAACCTATGTTAGGTAACGTTATGGTTGTCGGTTCCTCAGGTTTTATTGGTAGAAACTTAATTGAGTACTTGAACCTCCAGGGAAAATTGTGCGTTACCGTGAGCCGAAATGTATCGAATAACGAAAGCTTGAATCACATTCTTTTGAAAGATTTTGAAAACTTCAATTACTCAGATTTCGAAAAATATCGGATTGAAGAGATTATTTATTCATTGGGCGATCCCAATATGAACGGTGTCAAAAACACCGAACCAGTCATTTTGGAAAAATTTCTTAACAAACTCGAAGAGTTCCAATTCAAAGGGAAGTTTTTGCTTATAAGCTCAAATGCAGCTAATCCTGATTCAGGTTTAGCTTCCTTCAAATACAGAAAAACCTTAAGAAATGCCTACATCGAGCGAAAGCAAGTGCTAGAAAGTATTGCACTTTCATCTAATTTGCAAGTAGTCATTGTACGTTCACCGGCGGTTATAGGAATCGACATGAACGAATTTAGTCATGTAAAAAAGATACTGAGAAACAAATTTATTGGAAAAACAATGTCCTTACCTATTTTCAGGGGCACTATCGAGGTCATAACAATCGAAAATCTTTGTAAAGAGGTGCAAGACAGCTTGAAAAAATGTCATTCTAAGGCAATTGTTGAACCATCTTCGCCTTCATATAGGTGGTATCGAGTCGCAAGATTTCTTGTAAGTGGTCGCAAATTAGATCTTGAAAAAATTTCTATCCTAAATAGATTTCAACAGAGGGTGTCTAGTGCGTTACCCATTTCAATCCGGTTCCTTTTTTTTCCCCATTGGGTAAACAAAAGTGGAAACGATTCAGAATTGCTGAGTAGACACAAAGATATCCTTGGGACCCTCTCTGCAATTAAGAATTTGAATGAAAGCCAAACTAAATGCATGATCGTGACTGGCGCGGCATCTGGACTAGGCGCAGAAGTTACAAAATTATTACTACAGAAGAATCATAAAGTGGTAGGAGTAGACATTTTAGAACCAAATCAAAATTCGCAAATTTTACAATTTCAAGAGGATTCAAATTTTAAGTACATCTGTGGCGATCTAGCCTCTAGCAAATTCTTGGGTGAATTAGAAGAATTTATAGAATCTAATTCCGTCGATGGAGTCTTTTCAATTGCAGGAATAGGTAAAAGAAAAAGTGTGGAAGATTTACAAAGGAATGAGCTCCTAGAAGTTCTCGGTGTGAATTTCTTTGCTCAAGCTTCTCTTGCGCATAGTTTGCTAAGAATTAACCGCCCAGGTTCGTTTTTTGTTTACCTGGGTAGTTCCTCTGGTATCGAAGGCTTGCCAAATTTTGCCGCATATAGTGCTTCGAAGGCCGCGGTTCAGGCTTACTTTTTTTCCCTCATTTGCGAGCTAAAGGAACCTGGTTTTCGAATACTAGGTGTGATTCCAAGCGGAATGAAGACAAATTTTCAGAAGGCGAATGATGTGCCAAGTTCCAAACTTGATAAGTTTTTACTTGACGATCCCGCAAAAGTAGCTCGATTCATATTAGATTGGGTGGATGAAAAGAATAAAAAGTCACAAGTGAAATACTTTGGTGTCTCGTCGAGATTGTTTTTATTTGTACGAAATTTACCTTTTTCGATTAAATTGAATCTAGTTAAGTCTATTTCGAAAGGGACTAGATAATGCCAGTACGAAAACTGGAGATTGTGGTTCCTGTCTTCAATGAGAGTCAAACAATCGAGGAGTATTTCAGGCGATTTAGTGGCTCAGCAAGGGATCTGAATAACCCTAATTGGGAAGTGACCCTAATTTTGGTAAATGATGGATCTAGAGACTCTACAGCTGAAATAATCAAACGGATAACTCAAACCAAGAACGAATTTGGTTTAAAAGTTTTAACATTATCAAGAAATTTCGGGCACCAACAAGCCGTTTGGGCAGGCATTGAACATACTTCGAAAGATTCATGTGTAATGGTCATGGATGCAGATCTACAGGATCCACCTGAGATGATTGCTGAATTTATCAGTGGGCTTGAGGAGTGCGATGTCGTTATGGCTCACAGGGCTACTAGAAAAGACTCTGCAGTAAAGAAAACGGTCGCAGCGATATTCTATGGAATTCTCGGTAACTTAAGTGGTGGAGTTGTCAAGCCTAATGTCGGTGATTTTTGGGCAATTTCCGAAAGAGCTAAAGAAAATCTTTTGAAGTATGCAGAAGAATTAAAATTCTTGCGCGGTCTTGTTTCAGACCTAGGATACCAAGTAAAAATGATTGAGTATGACCGCGATGCCCGATATGCCGGTACAACACACTACACAATTCTAAAAATGATTCAATTGGCTATTGCGGGAGTAACTGGATTCACGATCAAACCTTTAATCTACAGCGTATACATCGCGATTACTATTTCAGCATTGCTTCTCCCGGCAGCAATTTTTCTAGCTTGGAGTCGCATTTTTGGAACTAGCGAGATAAGCCCTGGACTCACTTTCGTTGGAGTTGTTGTGATTATTTCTATCAGCCTTCAGTTCATTGTAATGTCAGTGTTAGCACTTTACGTCGCACGTATCGCGATAGAAGTCAAGAAGAGACCTATCTATATTTTAGAAGACATATACCAGAGAGCCAAAAGGCGGTAATCAGTGATGCAGAAATACACTTATACGGTAGATTTTTATGAAAGTGTAAACCAACGAGCATCAGAAACTGCAAAATTGGTTTTTGAAATTCTAAACAAATACGTTCGAGTAAATTCAATTGTGGATGCTGGGTGTGGAAGTGGTGCATGGATTCGTACTGCTCTAGAAGAAGGCCTTGAAAAGGCTTATGGTCTTGATTTGACAAGTTCGATCGACCTTATTAACAAGAACTCGGATTTTAAGGAACAATTGGATAGCGGGCGTATTGAACTGATTGAGAGAGATTTTGTTTCTAATCCAATATCTGAGTTTCCAAAAGCAGACTTGGCTGTTTGCCTTGAAGTCTTGGAACATCTCCCGCCATCTACAGCGGAATCATTAGTTGCTCGATTAACTGAGGCCTCTGACTTTGTAATCTTTAGTGCGGCACAACCTGGTCAAGGTGGGACTTACCATATTAATGAACAAGAACTCCGTTATTGGGTTGATCAATTTGCAAAATATGATTTTGAGCCATTTGATCCATTCAGAGAAATATTGAGCGAATCTAACTTCGTTCCACGTTTTTACTCACTTAACATGTTACTTTTGGTGTCCAAAGAAGCCTTGAGCGCTGGCGATAAAATTATAGATAGAACTTCACTACTGGATGTCAAAGTCACAGATTTCCAACAACTAGACAAGAAATCTTTTCTAGAAAAAGTTAGATACAAACTCATTGCAATACTGCCAGTTTCAACCGTCACTTGGCTCTCAAAGAAATTCAAGTATTAATGTCTTGTAAATTTTGCGGAACTCAATTAGTTTCAGTGAGAAATATAAAGGAATATCTCTTATGCAAAAAATGTGAGACATATTCGCGTTCATCTGGAGATGCACAATCCATAATGGTGAACGAAAATCTCAAAGGAAGCCTTAAGTCTGACCGACTAACACGAGAGTTGCTTGGAATAATAAAGGCGCGCCTGGAAACTAGTAAAAGCAAACTTATTGATTTCGGCTGTGGAGGGGGCAGATTCTTGCTTCTAGCTAAACCGTCTTTTAAGGGCGTTGCCGGTGTAGAGATTACACCTGCGAGTATTTCTGTCGCGAGATCTAATGGTCTGGAAATCTTTTCTGAGATTCAACGTGAAGGTTTTGATGTTATAACCTTTTGGCATTCGTTAGAACACTTACCTTATGAAACACTAATCAAGGTTCTCGACGAACTTAAACTATCTGGAATTGATATGGTGGTGTTAAGTGTTCCAAATTCTAATTCAATAACTTTAAAGTATTTTGGCGATTACGACGCATTTGTTGATGCTTCGAACCACACGTTCATTTTCTCAAAAAGCTTACTAGAGAAGATATTTTTAGAACACGGTTTCCAATTAACCGCGTCCCCCCGAATTAATAGTTACACTTTATTTGGGTCGATTCAAAGCACAATTAATTATTTTACTCAGACAAAGAATCAAATTTATTTCATTCTCAAAAGAGGTGGCTCCATAAAGAGCTTACGGATTATTCGCCACATCATCCTGTCACCAATTTTCTTACCCTTAATTCTATTGGTGCTGATAATTGTTTCTTTAAGAAAAAACAGAGATTCAACAATCAATCTTTGTTTTGAAAGAATTTCAAAATGAAATTCAAAGAAGTGCAACATGAATCTAATGTCGAAAGAGATCTTATAAGAGTATTGTCTCTTTTAACCCTTTTGATAGCGATCAGCCTAGGATTCTCAATACTCTGGCTCTTTAACATTAGATCAAGCTTTTTCAATTTATCACCGCTGGTTTTTATTCTTTGGATCCTAGGGTTTTGGATAACAAATAAGCATGCTAGAAGAGAATTATTGTTCCGCTATGGAATCATTACTATTTTACAATTAATTCTCGTATCAATGATCGCTGGTTTTTTCACGGACAATTCTTGGGATGGTAATCAATATCAGTCTGAGGGCCCTCTTCAAATATTTCTTGGGTGGAATCCAATACGCGAATACATCTCACCTCCGAAATGGGATACCTCTTGGGCAGTTTGGTTGGACTCTTTACCCAAGTTTGGTTGGGAAATATCGGCCTTTATCCTTCATCTCGGGGGTACGCAGGCCAGCTCAAAAATCTTGAGCTTAGTAGGATTGCTTATACTCGCCAATGCTTCATTGTTGCTCTCTTCTGTATTTGAATTACAAAGAGTTAAGAGGTTCACCCTTTTATTAGTTTCTATTTCCTTTCCAATTGGAGTGTCGCAATTTCCAACAAGTTACCAAGATGGGTTTTCGGCTAGCTGGACGATCGCATTAATCTTGATTGTTTTTGCAAGCCAAAAAATGTATATGAAAGGCTATGATGCTTGGCCCGCAGTTCTTTTTCTAAGTATCGGATCGCTATTATCCAAATATTCCCAGGCGGTCCCAGTGTTTTTAATATTGTGCATATACTTTTATTTTTCGCAACATCTTGTTAAGAAATTCAAAAAAATAATACTCATAGTCTCCGGGGTATTTGTTCTAGGGTTTAATCCCTTCATAACAAACTTAGTAACCTTTGGGAATCCCCTTTACCCTATGAGTGGAACAAATTTCCTGAAAAGTGTTGGCTTAGGCAAGCAGAACATACTTGATAATACTCCTAACATGAGTCTCCAAGAGAACATTTACTTCTCTCAAACTCCAAGTAATTTACGTGAAGACTTTCCTCCGATTCAATTTCTAGAGTCCATTTTTTCTAAAACTGCTCACGTAAGCGACAAAATTCCAGCACAATTTAAGATTCCTGGCTCTCTATCAAGACAAGAATTTGAGTATTTCTCAAACCCAGATGCGAGGGTTGGTGGATTTGGGCCTCTCTTTGGACTGATATTAATATCATTAATAATTGGTGTATTAGTTTCAAGATCGAAATTATCCAGAGAATACAAATTTATTATTTGTGGAATAATACTGGCTGTATTTTTAACACCATATCCATGGTGGGCGAGATACGTAGGATTTTTTTATTCGATAGTGATTATACTTATTTTACTGTTAATCACTTCTCGAATAAAAATCTCAAAGTTCACAGGATTTTTTGCATCTATACTTCTAATTACACAATCTAGTGCTCTAATTTATGGCCATTTGCAGAAGGAAGTTTCCTATCAGCGGCCAATATACACGAGTGGTGAAATCGTGGATTCAAAAACCAAGATTGATTTAAGAGAGCAATCTTTCTCAGGATACAGATATGACTGGTCGTTAGGAGAGAAATTCATTTATCAAAACGTCGAGGTAGATTTCTTTCTGAATCATGTTGCACAACGCCTTAGTTCATCAGAGCTTGAAATTGTTGCTTCCTGTTATTTGAGAGATGGCGCGATGTCGAATTGGCTCCCTTCAAACATAAATGAGAATTCAGGCAACGAATTTTTTAATACTTCTGGTTTACTAAAATTATCAGATCAATGTGATTTAGAAGCCTTGATTGGTGTTCAACAAAGTTGGGCAGAGACACCTTTTCTGACACAGGATATTTTTAAGTGGGACAGATAAAAATATGAGAAACCTAAAGAGATTAAAGATAAATGGGAAAAAGTCCCCAATTTCGCCGGATAAAGATCGTGTTTATGAGTATTCCTTTATAAATGGAAAAAAAGTCTCAATGTTAGAAATTTTAGTTAACAAATCAACCGAAGGTAATTTAGTAGCAAATATAAGTCGCGACGATGCTACTCCACTGTTCCCCCCTTTTAGTGACTTTTGGCAATTGGCCAATAATGTCCGTGGGATTCTGATGAGCCTTCCGGCCCAAGAGATTATAATCAAAGTTACAGGTCAACCTTATGTCTACTATTATATTTTTCGAATGTTGTCATGGTTTCCGGAGAAGCATAAATTATCTATCGAAGCCGACTTCAACTCAGATTCAAGTGAAAATTTTTTGATGGAGAAAATGAGACAGTATGTTTTGGAATCCATCGAAAATTATAAATTAAGTGAAAAAATAACATTCCCAACAGATTATGCTCTGTGTAAGGAGTGTTTAAATTACAATAAATCTGACAATTTAGTCCATGGGAAATTTGTAAATGCAACTATAGATGTCGTGATTCCAACCAAGGATGTTCCTCAGTCGCAACTAGAGGATTGCATAGATAGTATTCAGGTTCAACTTGAAGATACCGATGTTGTTTATCTTGTAAATGATAATGGCCCGGATTCGAAAATATGCGAAGCTATAGCTGAAAAGTATCCTAAAGTTGTTATTATTGAAGGTTCACACAGGGGAATTGGGGCCACCAGAAATATTGGTGCGAAAGCTGGCTCTAATTCCCTAATAGCATTTGTTGATTCGGATGATTATGTTCTTCCAGGTTATTTTGAATTGCAAAGAAGCTTTCATGCAAAGCATCATGACATCGCATCGACAGGTACGTGGCTTCAATCTTTCGGTGCGCATGAATTGGTTTATCCTCAATGGGATGGGATATCGCCCATAGGTTTATTGGCGTGCCTTCCACCGGCTGGAGTATTAATTTGGAAACGAGAGGCAATCTCTTCTATCGGATATTTTAACGAGGAATTTGTCGATGGCTTTGAAGATTTTGATCTTGTAGCACGAGCGATATCAAGGCAAATGAAGATTTTTGTCATCGACTTACCATTGTATAGATATCGCAGGGGGCATCAATCCTTATCCCAAAGTTGGTCAAAAGACCGAGAATTTGAACTACAGTTAAAAGTGTCAAGCAATTTACGGCATCTTTGCTCACATGAGTTTAGAAAGTATTTAGATTTAAGTCATTTTTATGGGAATAAGTTGCTTTTGAGCCACCCAGACTTAGTATTTGGATACCGCTCTAAACTAGGAAGTAAGCCAAGTCGCTATTATCTAAATAGGATGTGGATCAATTTGATTCAAAAAACTCGAAATGTTGTTTGGTTACGCAGATTATGGAACAAACTTTCACCAAATTTAAGATTAAGAATAATTCATTACTTAATCAAATAAACTAATTCTTTTGTGGCTTGGGCCGGGATCGAACCGGCGACCTAACGATTTTCAGTCGTTCGCTCGTACCAACTGAGCTACCAAGCCAACAAAGATCTTGCCAGCAGTTGCCCGCTAGTACGCATGGCACACAAATTAATTTGCATACAACACCAAAATCTTTGCGACCCGGACGGGACTTGAACCCGCGACCTCCGCCGTGACAGGGCGGCGCGCTAACCAACTGCGCTACCGGGCCTTAAGTAATCAATAAACATAAGTGGCTCTTATGTCACCTTAAAGCCTTTACTACTAACTACTTTCTTGCTGTTCCTACAGTACTGCGTGCCCCCAACGGGATTCGAACCCGTGTTACCGCCGTGAAAGGGCGATGTCCTAGGCCCCTAGACGATGGGGACGTACGAGGCTGCGCAATCTTACCTGCCATTAGGCGTGCAACCAAACCCGATAATTAAGCGCAAAAAAGCCACTATCCGCCGGAAAACGGGTAGTGGCTCTTCTGTTTAAAGGTTGTGATTTATTAGTTAAGCGCCCAGCGAACTGTGATTGAAACAGTTACATCCTGCTCACCTAAATCAATCTCAACAGCTGCAGCATCTGCCGCTCCAGCCTTTGCCATTGGAAATGGTGATGAGTACACAGGTGAAGATTGCTCTTCAAGTGATAACACCTTACCGATTGATGTTCCAAGAAGCTTTGCGTAAGAAGAAGCCTTTGACTTCGCATTCGCTACCGCTGCTGCGCGAGCATCTTCTGTTGCAGCCGATGGGTTAAGAGTTGTTGGGATAACTCCACCAAGCTGAACGGTGTCTCCACCTGCTGTGACAACAGCTTCAATGATGGTGCCAGCCTTTGATGCTGTGCGGACTAGAACATCAAATGATTGTGACGCTCTGTAACCAGTGATCTTTGTGCCGGCTTCTTGTGTCCAGTTGTATTCAGGATAAACCGAGATGTTTGCTGAACGAATATCTTTTGTTGCAATTCCTGCTTTAAGCAGAGCTGCGCGAACCGCTGCTGCTGATTTTGACGCGGTTGATAACGCTGCGGCATTTGTTGAACCAAGTGATGAAACAGTTGCGTTAAAGCGAACTGCATCAGGAACAACTGAAATTGTGCCAACACCAGTAACGGTGATGAAGCGGTTATCTGCCGTGCCTGCTCCATTTGCTGGTATCGCTAGAGCGACAACACCTGCGATGGCAGCAACCGTGAATATGGATGCGATTGTGCGAAGTTTGTTTAGTTTCATGAAATAAGTATCTCTTATTTAATGGGGATAGCGTGAATTAAGACTGGGAATAGTGAGAGAATAAAGAGGTGGCCCAGTTTCTTTCACAGTGCAGCGCGTCTGCGATGGCAGATGCTGCTGCAAATTTATTGGCGGGAAATTTGGTGGCATTTCCAACAGAGACTGTTTATGGTTTAGGTGCAGATGCATGCAGCGCTGAAGCGGTCGCAAAAATTTATTCAGCAAAAGGTCGACCCGCAGATCATCCATTAATTGTGCATGTGGCATCGATGGGTGCGTTAAGTGACTGGGCAGATGACGTGCCGGAATATGCGATTTCTCTGGCCCGTGATTTTTGGCCAGGCCCAATGACCTTGGTGATTCGTAGATCGAAGTTGGCTAGAGATTTTGTAACTGGCGGGCAAGACACAGTTGGTATCAGAGTCCCAGCACACCCCGTTGCTTTGGGTTTACTCGAAGCATTTGCGCAGATTGGTGGCAAAGGCATAGCTGCACCAAGTGCCAATCGATTTGGAAGTGTTTCTCCAACCAATGTACAAGCAGTCGTAGCCGAACTAGGCCAGTACTTAACCGATCAAGATCAGATTCTTGATGGCGGCCCCTGTGATGTTGGCCTTGAATCAACAATTATTGATTGCACCGGAGATGCCCCAATGATTTTACGCCCAGGTGCAATTACAGAAGAAATGATTAACCAGAGCACCAAGATCACAATGGGCAGTAGGTTCGTATACACAGACGAAGATCTTCCAGGGATCACAATTAACGGCAAGCCCATTGAGATACAACCAATCCGCGTCAGCGGGTCACTAGAAAATCATTACTCACCCAAGGCGACCGTTCTACTAGATCAAATCCCGCTACCAGGACAAGGCTTTATAGCGATGGCAAGTGTCGCATCTGGTGAAGGAGTCATTAGATTGGCCGAACCCACAACTCATGAGGAGTTTGCCAGGGTTTTGTACGCAGCTCTACGAGATGCAGATGAGCAAGGGCTAGAAACTGTTGTCGCACAACAACCCCAAGGTGCAGGAATCGCAATTGCCATTAGGGATCGATTGATAAGAGCATCAAAAAAATAACCCCACCACATGTATCTGTGGCGGGGTTATTTTGTTAACTTTTAGTTAGTAGCTCTAACGGTGAAACTTGTGGTCTTTCCACCAATCGTTATTCTGATTGTGTATGCAACATTTCCCTTTGCAAATGTCAATGCTGGAATTGTGACCCTTCCAGATGATGAAACTCTGATTTTTCCCAAAGAAACTGACTTGCCTCGGGAATCTACGAAGGTTGCTGTTCCTGAAGCTGCAGCCTTAAAGCCTGTTACTACAACACGCGTAGGAACATCGACAGGGATTTGAACTTCAGACTTCTTCGAACTTGAAATTGTTGCTACTGGTGCTTTCTCATCTGCACCAATTCCGCCAAGAGTAAGAGAAGAAGTCAACTTGATGGGAGTTGACTCGACTGAAGAGTTTGATAACGTCTTAAAAGCCAGTCTCGCGTAGGGCAGCGTAACTGGCTCACCGATAACAATTGGAATAACGCCAGCTGTTGCAACCGGAACCACAGCAGCTACTCCTGGCGCCTTGACTGGAATTGGCCGTGCCAGAGGTTTTCCAACTTCCAATACCTCGACAGACGGCGGATAATCTGCTGCAACTGCAGGCGACGAAAAGTTCGCAATAGTTGCAAACAAACCCACTGCAATAAATGTGCTTAAACGCTTAAACTTTTTTTGCATCTCTTCCCCTTCCATAATGGTTGATCGAAAGAACCCCTCGGATGGGGATAGGGAGATTCTCTCACCCCTCGATGCCTAAGTGCAACATACAACTCTCTCCCCTCGAGGGGGGGCTCTTCCTTGCCCATTTCACAGCTTCTAGCCAATAGCTGTACTTGGGAAAGCGCTTTCTATGCCAAAATACGGCGTCACGAGATGCTCAAAAGCAACTCTAATTTAAAGGGAGCACATTAGGTATGGACCTAAGAGATTTTTATCGATTGATCCTGCGTAATTTGGTTCTCACAGTTGTTTCAGTCTTAATCGGCTTGGGAGTTGCTGCCGGTGTCACGTACTCGATGACGCCCATCTACCAAGCAAAGGTTCAACTATTCGTCTCAACTCCTTCATCAGCATTAGATGTTTCAGCCTTGGTGCAAGGTTCAAGTTTTTCTCAGCAACGCGTTAAATCATATGCACAAATTGTCAATGGTCCAGAAACTTTGCGCCCAGTTATTTCAAGCCTTAACCTTCCATACAGTTTCGAAACACTTGCTAAGAATGTAACCGCCACCGCTCCATTAGATACAGTTCTTATCTCCGTAACGGTGTCAGATCCAAATGCTTATCTTGCTGCCCGAATTGCTAACGCCGTCGGTCAACAGTTTGCTGTGACAGCTAATAGTCTTGAAATTTCTGGCTCAACTAATTCTTCGGCGATTAAAGTTTCCATGGTTAAAAGCGCGTCATTACCAAAATCACCTTCATCACCAAAGACAACACTTAACTTATTGCTTGGTCTAATTCTTGGCTTTGGTTTAGGAGTCGGGCTTTCAATTCTGCGAACAATCTTTGACAACACACTTAAGAACGAGTCAGATCTTGACGAAACCGCTTTGTTAGCATCAATTGCTTTTGATCCATCTGCAGATGAAAAGCCACTGCTCACTCAGATCAGTCGTTACGCGCCTCGAACTGAATCTTTCCGAGCATTTCGTACCAACTTGCAATATGCGCGGGCTGAAAATCCCCCTAAGGTTATTGCAATTACATCTGCTGTTCCCGGCGAAGGTAAAACTTCGACATCCCTCAACCTTGCAATTTCATTTGCAACATCTGGCATGAAGACTCTGCTGATCGAAGCCGATATGCGCCGCCCAAAAATTAGAGAATACTCAGGTGCAGAAGGCAAGAAAACAGGACTTTCTGACATTTTAAGCGGCAAGATTCAAGGTGATATTGCCGCTCGAGTTCAAGAAGTTGCCTATGCCTTTCCAGACCACGAGTTAACAATCATTTCTTCAGGTACAACCCCACCAAATCCAGCAGAACTTCTTGACTCTGAAACTTTCAAGCAGGTCATCGAATATGCAAGATCACAATTCGACTTTGTTATTGTGGATTGTCCGCCAACACTTTTGGTTGCCGATGCAGCGATCATCGCAGCGCGCACTGATGGAGCAGTGGTTGTGACACGAGTTGCCAAGACCAAGGTAAACCAATTCTTGGGAGCTCGTGAAAACCTCACAAACGTTGGAGTAAATGTCATTGGAGCAGTAATGAACATGATTCCATATTCTCGAACTGATGAATATGGTCGAAAGTACGGATACGGATACGGATACGGATACGGATACGGTAAGTATCGTTCTTACCGCTCTTATCGTGCCTACCGTAGTTACGGTGCATACGGAAATGAAGCGGGATATCATCCTAAAGCTTCATATGCTCCGAAAGACTTTGTTCCAGAAATTGAAAGTGACAATAAAAAGTAACCTTGCCCAAAGGATGGACTAAACATGCAGAAAGTTAGTTCCTCTTCGATCAAGAAGTACTTTCTCTATCTCGCAATCGTAATGATTGTCGGCTCTTTGATTTCATTAGCATCGACTACATTTTTTGCGAACAGGGTTGCCAACCAGTTGAAGGCATTAAAGGTAGATGAACCGCTTATTCGCAATGAGCAGGTTCAGAAAATTAGCACAAGCGTACGGCTTCTAAATATTTCAGTTTCAAATCCGTTTTTTGCATTTACAACTTTGATTGCTACAACACCGCAAACATTTTTACCAACCTCACGCACACTGAGATCAGCCGATCAATTTGTTTCATCGACTTCTGAGTTCTTGCAAAACCAAAAAGGAAGTGAAGTTACAGCCGTAGCTGCGGTCGCCCATTTAGATGAATCCCTGCCGCATCTGCAGAAAACGCTCAGCGCGCTTTCCCAACTACGTCTAGCGGGCCTTTTTACCCCGCTAGACAATAGGTTGGAAGAAATTAGAACCCAGGCTTCTTCCCTGCATGATGCGACCACCTCAATTGCGCCGATTTTGAATATCTTTCCTGGCATCTCAGGTCAAAGTGCACCACGTAATTATTTAATCGCCTTTCAAAACTCAGCTGAAGCCCGTGGGACTGGCGGCATATTGGGTGCTTATGCAGTGATGAACGTTGATAAAGGAAAAGCCAAGTTTTCAGCTTATGGCTCGAACGTTGGACTTGTTCAATTGCAAGACACGCCAATCCCCATGCCGAGTGAATTTGTAAGACTCTATAACGATGACCCTGGTATCTGGCAAAACTCAAACATCTCCCCACATTTTCCGTATGGAGCTCAGATTTGGTTAGCACTGTGGAAAAATCAATCTGGGCAGGAATTAGATGGTGTCTTAACCTTTGACCCAGCAGCCCTAAGTTATTTACTTAAAGCAACAGGACCCATTGTTGTTGATGGAGAAGTCATTGATTCAGAAAACGTAGTACGAGTTACGTTATCTGATGTTTACAAAAAATTTGTCACCAATAATGATTCTCGCAAGAGATTCCTGATCGAGATAATCAAAGCTGTCTCAAAAAAGATTGAGGATAAAGAATTTAAAGCTACCGAGTTAGCCGCGCAAATGATTCAACCTTTAAATCAGCATAGGATCCTTTTCTACTCTACTGATGAAAAAGAACAAGAGATTTTGGAAAAATCCAAAATTTCTGGCTCAGTCTCACGCGAGCTGGACAATCAATATCGATTGGTCATACAGAATACTTCTGGCAACAAAATGGACTATTACTTAGCACGTGATCTTAAGATCGAAACCTTGACCTGTGGTCCTAAACCTCAAACCAGAGTTACATTTACCCTTACCAACACCGCAAAGGCGAAAGAGAAGCTACCTGCATATGTTGTTGGTCGACTGGATTTAAATAGGCCGTCGGGGGTTGCAAATAGTTATGGAACACGGGCAATAGTTTTTGCACCCGTTGGCACTCGCATCATTAGCACCACCGAGATTGCAACAAAGAAGAAATTTGGCTTTTTGGTTAAGGAGAGAGGTCATATAGGTGTTGCTGTACAAGTTGATTTAGCAGCTGGTCAAAGTCAAGAATTTTCACTTGTCTTTAGTGGCGGCCAAGGCAAACTAACAACCCATGTTCAACCACTTGTTATAGATCAAAAAACCACAATCATTGATAGCTGCACGCCATGAGCAAGCCCAGGATTATTACAGTTTGTAAATACAATCAAGCTCGTTCCATAACTTCTGCCGCGATTCTGCGCAGATTCTTTCCAGACTACGAAATTCTCTCCGCTGGCATTCAAGCAAATCCAATTGAGCCGATCCCCTCATCGATTTTACAAATCCTGGACGAGTGGGAGATCACAGAATTTGATGAACGTTCAACCAAGGTTGTTGATTTGCCTACACTGAGCAAAACAGACCTTGTGTTATGCGCGGATGTTGAAGTAAGAGAAAAGCTAATTGAACAATTGAGAATAGGCAGTGTTGAAGATTACTCAATTCGGATCCTAGAAGACTTTTCGCACTCAGCACTTGAAGTACCAGTTGATCCAGTCAGCATGGATGAATCGGATACCAAAGTTCAACTTGCTCGGGCAATTGTTTTAAGTATTCGAGCTGCTCGCCAAGAGTTAGGAATTGCTCAACCGATTACATCCTCACTATTTCCGACGGACAAAGTTGAACACGTACAAGCGCAGAAGAAATTGCTAGAAGAGATACACAACGACCAAGGCGCAATCATTGATAGCGGATTTTCGATCCCTAACCCACTTTTGTGGCAGGCCAACAACTTTAACTTTCTCCCACTAAACCCAAACCGATTAGAAGTTGACCTAACCGCCCCCAGCGGAATTTTGATATCAAAGTTTGAAATTGACCGATCCGCACGAATATTTCTCTCCAAGAAGTATCTTCACTGGCTTGAAGCGTTAGCAGCCCAGCAAAAAATCTATCTACTTACCCAGCCACAATCTGAGCTTCCAAGAAATCGCCTACATGAAGCAATTCTCAGCCTTATCCATTCTTAGAATTCTTGTACTGGCATGACCGCATGTAACCCTGTATCTGCCTTGCACAAGCCCGCCAAAGGGGGTTTAGTGTGTTGTTGCTAAAAAGCAACATAACTCCTAGGGTCACCCCTAGCGCCTCCATAGGCGCAATTGGAGAGTCAGGCCATGCCACACCGCAGCTATCCAAGGATAGTCGCCGATTTCAGGCGGACAATAAGAGTCGCTGACATGGCTGTTGTTTCCATAGCCTTTCTCAGCATTTTGTACTTTCGCGGTTTTATACAGGAATTCTCAAGTTTGAGTCAGATTACTGAGTGGATTATCGTGCTTTTGATCCCCTTCCTATTTGCTGTATTCCTTAGTGGAAACCAGAGTTGGGAATCAGAGGCATACATCGGAACCCTCAAGTTCTATGAAGCTCCATTGCGCGCGAGTCTGAAAACCCTAATCTTGGTCTCTTCATTTGCTTACTTAATCAAGGAGCCAGTCTCTAGAATTACAGTGGTTTCAATCATCGTCATGTCATCACTTGCGCTCGTAGGTGTGCGTTTGATCATGAGCAAAAGCAGCTTTGCTCTTGTGCTCAATTCGGAGGTTGCTGAATTTTTAGTTGTAGCCTCTAAAGATGAATTTGAAAAACTGGAATCATCCCAATCAATTCCTGCTCGAAGTAGTGTCTCTTATGTTCACCGAAACTTAAAAACCAAGGACTGCCCAATAGAATGGGAAAAAATCTGCCTTGAATTAGAAAGAGGGAGCTTTGCAGGCATAATAATTGGTGACTCATTTTTCCCCGGCACGCAAGTGGCTTCCCAAATTTCAACGCTGCAATCAAAGAAGAGTATTGAAGTCTTCCTGCAGAGTCCTATGACTACATTGATTCCTAGAATGCAAATAATTGAAAACAATGAGTTAATCAGAATCACTCGTCCTTTGTTGGTTGGACGTCACGCCGTAATTAAGCGGACCCTCGACATCATTCTTTCTATAACGGCACTCATTGTTCTCTTTCCAGCATTTCTAGTCATAGCACTGGGCGTGAAACTGACTTCTCCTGGCCCAGTTCTCTATATTGATCAGCGAATGGGAAGAAACAATAATCTCTTTAGTTTCCCAAAGTTCCGTTCGATGGTAGTAAATGCCGATTCGATGCGCGCAGATGTCCTTGGATCCCCTGATGAATCAATGCCAGATCGTTACTCAAGAGATCCTCGGATTACACCTTTTGGTCGATTCATTCGCCGTTGGTCTTTGGATGAATTACCACAATTGTGGTGCGTACTCATTGGAACTATGTCTATTGTCGGTCCTCGTCCAATTTTGCGTGAGGAAGATATCGATGTTCGAAAAGAGAATCAGAGTCGCTTTATTGCAAAGCCAGGTCTGACTGGCCTATGGCAGGTCAGCGGGCGCAAGGAAGTTCTATGGGACGCCAGAATGAAGCAAGATGTTTTGTACATTGAAACATGGTCTTTTCTAAAAGACTTGCTCCTTATTGTGCGTACCTTCGGAACAATCATTAGTGGCAAAGGGGCCAAGTAGCTGAAAAGCCAGCAAGTAAAAATATTGTTTGCCCTTTACTTGATTTCCTTAGGTGCAATTGTTTTCACCCCAGTAGATCCAAACTCAGATGGAATATTCGGGTTCATCCAGATAAGTGGACTTACTGAAAGATTCTTAAACCTATTTCTTTTAGTGCCGTTGGCAATTTTCACAAGAATTTCCTTCGCACAACTCTCTTTCCGAACAGTCCTGCTTGTTTGCATCTCAACTAGTTCTGGCATCGAGGTCATTCAATTGCTAATCCCGGGTCGCGTAAGCGACCTTGTAGACGTGTTGGCCAATAGTTTGGGCGCAGGCTTTAGTTTGTTGGTCTTTAGGAGACTTGCTCAAAAGAGATCAACTCATCGTTCATGAGTAGGCAAAATGCATCGATCCGGTAGGACTCACTTGATTCAGCCATGCCTAGCAAAAGGTGATTTTTGGGGGGCGATAAAAGCGATTTTTCCTGATACAGTTTTGATGTTGCTTTTGCGCAACCTAAATAAAGTAAAGGCCCAAAGCTTGCAAGGGCCATAGTTCTGTGGGAGTGAAAGTGCTCAAAGCGTATGTATCTGGTAGATCTGTGAAATCAACAGTTGGCGTATTGGTCATGGCCTTACTAGTCGGCGGGATTAGCGCGCAGGCTTCAGGTGTATTGAATTCACCTTCTGGTGGATATCTCATCTGTGTTGATTCGAAAACAAAATTGATCACTCACCCTGGAACATCAAGTTGCCCTAAAGGTTCTAAGCGCCTGGTGATTGGGGCGGCCGGCAAGGATGGCGCTACCGGTTTAACTGGTGCCGCTGGATTGAACGGCGTAGATGGTAAAGATGGAAAGACCTTGTGGAATGGCGTTAAGGATCCTGATAACACATGGGGTACGCCGGGAGACATGTTCATTAATTCAGTTACAAGAACCTTGTTTGGACCAAAGAATCTAGATGGCACATGGCCTGCAGGTGTTTCAATGGTGGGGCCAAAAGGTGATCAAGGTCCGACGGGATCTATGGGACCTGCGGGATCTATGGGACCTGCCGGTGCAAATGCAACTTTGAAGATTACAGAATTATCAATCTGTGGGAGCAACCGTACATCGCTGTGCAAAGTTGGCGTACAAGGCCCCGGTGGCGGTCTGATTTTCTTTGTTGATTACCAGGATGAGTACGCCGGATTCAATTACTTAGAAGTCTCGCCATCTAGTTGTGAAATGGCAGATCAGGTTCTTGGAAGCGGATTCGGTGTGGAATTTTCAGATTACGACCGCGAAAATTACCAACAAAGAGAAAGATATGACGAAACTATTGCAGCCAGTTTGATGAACTACTCTGGAATGCAAGTTGGGAGTGGAAGTAACAATACTCAAGTATTGTTGAATTCATTCTCAGCTCCCTCGAAGGCTACAGCTGCTTACTATGCAGACTCTCTAACCTGCGGCACTAAAACAGATTGGTTTCTTGGTTCCGTTGGCGAATACTTGTTACTAGAGAGAAACTTGCCTGGATTGCTGCTCAAAGATGCCACGGAATCCCGGCCTGATAACGGACGGAAAAACTTTTGGACTTCATCAATCTCGTTTAGTTCTTCTAACTTTAGCGCGCAGAGAGCTTATGAAATCGAAGTCGAGCAGGGCATTCCTGAATTTGACGATGAATCGGTTGGAGATATAAAGAGAGTTCGAGCCATACGATCTTTTTAGAAGAGGCTAAATCTCTAATAACAGTCCTCCGCTGTGCCCACTAATGGTTGAGTAATATCACTTGGCGGGTTAAAGCCAAGAGATCATAAGATTCGCGACGAGGCTATTCTTCTATAACCGGTAGATGTTGCGTCGATTGGTGGCTTAAAGCCACGGGATTCTCGTATTCGGCAAAGGGTTGCTTTGATTTAAAGCGACCAAATGCTCAACGATTAAGTCTAGCTAGTTGACACATCTATATTTGTTTAGATATAGTTGTGTTATGGAAATGAGCGTCCCTGAATTTGCACAGGCCAAGGGCCTTTCGCCTGGACGGATCCTGCACCTCATCCAGAGTGGCGGCATAGAGGCAAGAAAAATCGGAGGTCGATGGTTGATCAATGAAAGCCAACTCATTTTCGCTCCGAGGGCTAGTAGGGCATTAAGCCCAAAGATGCAAAGGGCCCTGCAGCAACGAATGGCCAATTCCCCGGTTTTAGAACCACTTCAGGGATCGGAGAGGTTGAGACTGGAAGAAAAGATCTGTGAGCTTAAAGAGCATCATGACCCGGCTCTGCTGCTCCGCTCATGGGTAAAGCCGGATGAAGAAGTTCTAAAGTTGAGCGCAAGTGCCAGGGATCTCCTGAAAATTCAAAACGCCCACGAATTGGTCCCCGCAGGCTCAAGCGATCCAGCCAGCAAAATTTTTGAGCAAAACAATTTTGAAGCCTATGTCGAACGCAAGAATGTGCAAGAAATTCTAAAATCGTATCTGCTTGTTAAATCTGAATCTCCTAATGTGATTTTGAGGGTGATCGACCAACCCCTCGAACTTCATTTACTTCCAGTTAAACTCATGATTAACCTATCTCACAAATACAGTGCTCGTGAGCGCAAGGTAGTTAAAGATATGGTGAGTCAAATATGAAATCAATCGAATTGCCTGAGCTGCACTTTGGCCAATATCAGAGTTGGGTGGGCCTACTCGAATTAGCGAACAAGATACCAACGGGTTGGACTTTAATCGGAGGACAACTTGTCCAGCTGCATTGTTGGGAGAAGGGAAAATCACCGGCGCGAATCACCACAGATATTGATACCGTCCTAAATGTTGTATCTAATCCGGACATCTTGAAGACATTTACTAAAGCGCTCCGAGATTTAGGATTTACCCCAAAAACTTCTGCAGATGGATTGCAATACAAGTGGGTTAGAGACCTAGCCGAAATCGACGTTCTTCTTATGGACAATATTGGAGAACGAGCACTTTTGCGTAAAGGGATTTCTGGTGCACCGAGTCTCGAAACTCCTGGTGGGCGCAAGGTCCTAGATTTCACTGAAAAGTTAGAGGTTCGATTAAATGGACTTAGCGCCGTAATTAATCGCCCGTCCCTAGCCGGAGCTCTATTCATTAAAAGTGTTGCAGCTTCAAACACGAATGATTTTAGCCGAGATAGACATTTAATTGACTTCACAATTTTGACGACTCTGATTGATAGCCAGACATTATTCGCAATTTCAGATGTCAAAGTAATAAATTCTATAAAATCTGTTATTGGAAACATGCGAAGCCGACGCGATCTCCTCTCAATGATTCTGGGTGGAGAAGAGGGACTAGAGCGCCTTGAAATTGGTTTAAGCTAGCATCTATCGGAAACCACTCATAGTGAATGAGTAGTTGTTCGTTCAATGTACTCACTACTGAACAGTTTATAAATGATATTGAAGTAAGGAATATCATTTATTCTTTCCTACCTCCGCAAATGAGTCCTGAATAACCTTGACGAGGTGCTTTTCGAATGCAGTACAATTCACCTATGAGCAGACGCTTAGAAGAACTCAAGGCTAATAGCATCGCTATTCGCCAAATAGCAGCGCGCCATAAAGCCTCATCAATCGCAATTTTTGGAAGTGTTGCGCGAGGCGAAGACACTGAAAATAGTGATTATGACTTCTTGGTTACCTTTGAAAAGAATTCATCACTGCTTGACACTGCCGCTTTGATGAATGACCTAGAGGATTTCTTAGGCTCTCATGTGGATGTTGTATCACTTGGCGGTTTAAAGCCAAGAGATTTCAGAATCCGTGAAGAAGCTATTCCTCTATGAGTGCAACAGATAAAGAACGTGTTGAGGATATTCTTGAATTTGCGGCTATCGTGACCCACCAAGTCCAATGCGGTAAGATTTCCCTATGTCGATGAACTTACAACAGCTAAAGGAGCGAAGAGAGGCCATTATTGAAATAGCCTCCCGAAACCGCGCCTTTAATGTTGCCGTATTTGGAAGCGTTGCACGGGGAGAACAGACGGCCGAGAGTGACGTAGATTTACTCGTCGATTTTCTTCCGGGATCATCTTTAGTTGACGAATATCGATTAGAAAAACAATTGTCTGAATATTTAAGTGTCTCCATAGATCTAGTGCCACGCGCAGGATTGAAGGATAGGGATTCCCATATTCGAGAAGAGTCTGTGATTCTGTGAGCAGGAGCGATTCTCAGAGGATTTTGGACATCCTTGAGCGGGCTGATCGAATCTCTAAAATTGTTGAGGAAGGTTACGAAAAGTTTTGCCAAGAGGACAAGAACTATTCAGCAATAGAACGGCATATCGAAGTTATAGGGGAATCTGCGAGTCAACTTTCAGAAAGTACCCGTGAGTATTACTCGGAAATTCCTTGGCAAGAAATCATTGGAATGCGCATAAGACTCGCCCATCATTATTTCCGAATAAATGAGGAAAATGTCTGGGGTGCCGCAACAAGAGATGTCTCACTTTGAGCGGAGACTCTTAAAGCAAAGCCTCTAAATACTTAGTTTGCCTCAGAATTTTACTAGAGGAGTGAAACTCTTAAATCGAGATTGCCTCATAGTTTATGAGTAAGCGCGAATACAAAATACTTTGATGGCAGAATAATTCTAAACTTATCGAGGTACAGCCTTGCTTAAAAGCGACGAAAGTACAAAAACAAAAATTAAAATGTTATTAAGTGTTGCCGTAAGCACTTTTGTTCGGGCGCAGTTCATTTTTTAGGTAATCACGTTTCAAAATGCAGAAAATTTTCGGATAAGTTGCCCTAAAATTCAGGATGAATGAGGACAGCTAGCAAGGGTTATGACAATAGCAAGGGACATAGGGCCTTCCTAAGTAAGTAAAGATTTGAAATGTGTATTCTATTCAGAGTCGCGGAGACACCAGCAGGCATAGTCAAATGGTTTGTATTAGAGTAACTGAATCTCATCTACAATTCTTTTAGCTCCATCTAGATCAATCAAATTGGCTGCTTTAGATCTCAATACTTTTCGCATTTCATCAGATTTTACTAACTTTGCAATAAGAGTTTCGTCAATCACCCAACCACCCGAAAGATATTTTCCAATTGGTGCAGCCAGACTATGTTTTGGAAGTGAATTGTAATATTGCTCTTGATTCTCCACAGCACAACCAATTCCAACTGCGATGTCACGGGCAATAAACTCTAAGCACGTTGTGCTTGCGGTGGTGAAAACCAAATCTGTTGACAATGCCAATTGGTCTAGAATTTCCCCTGGAGGTAAAACCCTAAACCTAGAGTCAAATTCAAAAGCATTGATTTGGTCTGATATCAGGTTTGCCTGAAAGTTTAATTCCAGATTTTGTAGGGTATTCCCAATAGCGCTTACGAATCCGAATGCGTCAGCTCCACCCCCAACGATCAAAATTTCTGGACTTTCGCCCTTCTTCAATATTTTATTGCTTCTTTTAATTGACGCACGAAAGGGTACGAACTTCGGGCCCGACAAAACGGTTGCCGAAAAGCCTCTCTGCCATTGAGTTTCAATTCCAGGATGAAAGACTAAATCACATCTGTATAGAGGAGTTGCATCATCCGCAATGCATACTATTTTTTTCCAATTCAATTCTTGAAGAAATGGATCATTAATGGAAAGCGTGTAGCTGTCTACAATCAAAACATCTGAATTAGGATTCGGAAAGAATTCACTTTCAGAAAGTAAAATTCGTGAGAATCCTAGATTTAGGATCCGTTTATAAACCCATGGAAGACCAGTCACAACTCCAATAAAAATGACTTCGCACCCTCGGGCTATAAGTTCCTCGGCTAAGGCAGAGGAGCGCATTACATGCCCAGAACCAGCCTGTAAAGATGCGTCAGCACGAATCACATATCTCATATGCTTGAAGGATAGACTGTAGAATGAGGAAGCGAGCCATCAAAGCCTCGCACTTTGGAGATTTTATGACTTTTTTAGATGACACCTCAATCTTGATCACCGGGGGAACCGGCTCATTAGGTAAAGCACTCATCGGTTATTTTCTGCGCGAAACAAATGTTAGAAGAATTGCAATATATTCAAGAGATGAGCTAAAGCAGCATCAGTTGCGAAGTCATTTTGGTGATGATTCACGTCTTCGATGGTTTCTTGGTGATGTTCGGGACTTAGAGCGCCTTAAACGTGCCCTCCATGGGGTGGATTACGTCATTCACGCTGCAGCACTGAAACAAGTTGATACGGGTGAGTATAACCCAATGGAATTTATAAAGACTAACGTTCTA
>Ga0247844_1002973_pt1 | contig 26112 bp, 16 predicted proteins | sample LaCtaG_FD_192421 | JGI IMG/M metagenome (GOLD analysis project Ga0247844, IMG submission 192421) | Freshwater microbial communities from meromictic Lake La Cruz, Castile-La Mancha, Spain - LaCruzMarch201714.5m_1 | ecosystem: Environmental > Aquatic > Freshwater > Lake | place: Spain: Castile-La...
TATATTCCAACGTTCTTCCAATAATAGTCATTGTCCATGGTGAAATTGCACCAATACAAGTGTTACTACATCCTGTTTCAGTTGACCAGCAACGATGGAAACGCATTGTAAAGTTTAAATTTTGAGGAGTACAAGAAGGTGCTGGTAAACATGTGCTAACATCACTAAACATTGAAATATTACTACCTGTACAATCTCCTCCATTTGCTAGATCACAAAACCAAAACAAATTAGTTTGTAATGGACTTCGACAAGCTCCTAGTTGAAAAGTGACTGCACCTTCTTGCATATAGCATGTACTTTGTGCTCTGTAATTAAAACTCCATTGAACATCTGTTACTGTTGCGTTTGCAGGTGTCGGAACACTTAAATTATAAGAACAAAACCCATTAAAGCAAGTTGCATTGTAACCAGATCCTGTTATTGAAGCTTGTGCTAAGGTATTTGAGCTCGTGACTGTTGGGTCAATAATCAAGCGTGTATTGTTTGTTAAATTTTCAATTATCCAATTCATAGGAATTAGTATTCCCATTTTATTGTTTTCAATTATATATTCAGCAAATTGTGATTTTTCTTTTTCATATCCTTGTGGATAAATTAATGCCATTCCAATTTCTAAAATTGATTCAGAATTATTTTTATAAGTCAATTCACCAACTCCTCTTGTGGAAGTTTCACTAGTTGTAAATCTCAAAAAACCATCTGAATTGCTTGTAAATAAGTCTTCAAATAGTAATGATTCATATTCAGTAAAATTATTTTCACGTATAATGAAATTAGATTTAATTGAACCTCTGTTAAATTTCAATTCTAAATCAATTCCTTGGAATATGTTATTTATATGTACTCCATTTTGTCCAATTGTATAATCTGACCAATTTGAATTAGCTATATCAACTTTTATATTGTTTTTTATTCCAATTAATTTCCATTGATTGAATTGAATTGTACCAAAAGGAGTTTTGATAAATGAATTTTTAAGTTGGGTATTTACTCCTGTTGGATCAACTTGTTGGTCAGCAGTGTAAATATTGTCTGTTTTTTTACTTAATCTTTCATCAATTGTTAACCATTTTCCATTTTCTAGAAAATGTAAAGCTCCGTAAGATTTTTGTTGAAAGAATACATTTGGATTTGTTGTCGATAGAAAAAACTTTTCGTTTTCTGTTCTTTTAGAAATATCTTCAACACAATCACTACAAGGTGCATTTGAAGGTAATTTTCCAAATTCAGGGTGATTAAAGAATTCTGGTTTATTTTTTAATTTCCAATTTTCAATTGATGAATTAAGATTGCTATTTGAAAATGAATTGTAATTTGAAACAACGTGTGTCATTTCATTTTTTTGAGAATAAAAATTATTTACAATTAAAAATAATGCGATAAAAAAAAGGTGTTTCATTAATATTTTGATAAGAGTAACATTTTAACGAATTTTAAATTGATTCGTTGCTTATTAATTATTGTTTGTTCAACTCATCTAACCTTTTTTGTCTTTGCATTGGGTTTTCTTTAATTGTTTGTTGCTTAAATAGTTGGTACTTAGTTGGTAAAACTTCTTTTGGCCATGAGTTATTGTTTAAATCGGTATCAGCTGTTTCTAGAAAAGGGTCAAGTCGCAACGATTTTATTTCTTTGTCAAGAATGAATACTTTTGAAACTTTATCTTCATATTGACGCCATATTTCAGCAGGAATTCTAACCACTTGCTTTGTGTCATCAACAAAAGTAAATTCGATAATTAATGGCATTGGCAAACCTCCGATATTACTGAAATTAACTTCATAAAAGTGTTTATTTGCTTTAAGGTATTCTAAATCCTTTGCATCTGTTTTGGCAATGAATTCTTGATATTCTTTTTTATCTAATGCATCAACAACATATTTGTTTTTTCTTGCAGTGGCATAAAAGTCATCAATGTTTTTATCCTTTTCATTAACAGTTTCTTTGATAGCTGTTTTATTTCGTTCATCCCCAATAAAAAGATCTTTTTGATCATCTATTTCTTTTTTGAATGCTTTTTCGGTTTCTGGGTTTTGGGTATTCAATTGAAACCATTTTACCTCTTCAACAGCAATATCAACGTTATCAGTCCCATAAAACCAGCCTCTCCAAAACCAATCTAGATCAACTGCTGAAGCATCTTCCATTGTTCTGAAAAAATCTGCTGGTGTAGGATGCTTGAATTTCCAACGTTCACAATAAGTCTTAAATGCAAAGTCGAATAACTCACGACCCATAATCGTTTCTCTCAGAATATTCAATGCAGTTGCTGGCTTACCATATGCATTATTCCCAAATTGAAAAATCGATTCAGAATTGGTCATTATCGGAGAAATTGTTTTCTTATCACCTCGCATATAGTCAGCAATCATGTAAGCTGGACCTCTTCTAGAAGGATAGCCGCGTTCCCATTCTTGTTCCGTTAAATATTGAACAAATGTATTTAATCCTTCATCCATCCATGACCATTGACGTTCATCTGAATTGATAATCATAGGAAAAAAATTATGACCAACTTCATGGATAATAACACCCCACATCCCATATTTTTCTTGTTCAGAATACGTTCCATCAGCCTCAGGACGTCCACCATTGAAACAAATCATTGGGTATTCCATTCCAATCCATTTTGAATGTACAGAAATCGCAACAGGGTAGGGGTAATCTACAGTATATTTTGAATAGGTTTTGATTGTATGTGCTACCAATTTCGTAGAATAGCGCTCCCATAAAGGATTTCCTTCTTTCGGGTAATACGACATACATAGAACATTTTTCCCTCCTACGGCTACGTTTTGTGCATCCCAGATAAATTTTCTTGAACTTGCAAATGCAAAGTCACGAACATTCGTTGCCTTAAAATTCCAAGTTTTAGTTTGTTTTGATTTATCATTTTCAGCTTTTTCAGCTTCAGATTGCGTTACGATTAGAATGGGTGAATCAGATTTACGAGCTTGGTCCAATCTTTTACGTTGTTCAGCTGTTAAAACACTTGATAAATTTTGACATTCACCTGTTGCCCCAACAATGTGATCAGCAGGAACCGTAATATTCACATCATAATCTCCAAATGGTAAAGTGAATTCACCACGTCCAAGAAATTGTTTGTTTTGCCAACCTGTAACATCGTTGTAGACACACATTCTAGGGAAATATTGAGCAACAGTGTACAAATAGTTTTTATCTTTTTCAAAATACTCATATCCTGATCTTCCTCCAACTGCCATTCTATCATTGATATTATACCACCATTTAATTTGAAATGTAATGCTTGTATTTGGTAAAAGTGGTTTGTCTAAATCGATACGCATCATTGTTTTATTGATGAAATAGCGCATTTTTTGTCCATTTGATGATTTGATTTCTTCAATTTTGAATCCACCATCGTAATAGAAAGTTTTTTTACGAATGTCTCCTACCGTTTTGAAATCTTCCATTTTTTCAATTTCAATTATTTTAGAATCTGAATCAACTGAATAAATATTTTGATCCAATTGCAACCATAAATAGTCCAACTTATCAGGAGAATTATTAGTGTAGGTAATCGTTTCAAAACCACTTAATTTTTGTGTTTCATCATCAATTGTGATGTTCATTTTGTAATCTGCTTTTTGCTGATAATAATGATGACCTGGCGCACCAGCGGCATTTCTGTATTCATTTGGTGTTGGAAGCTCTTGGTCTAATTGAGCAAATTTTTTCTGAGCAAAAAAGTTTACAGAAATTAGCTGAATAATTAAAATTAAAAGGATTTTTTTCATTTTTCTAATTTTATAGAATGTGTAAATTGATTGGCAATAAAATTTAGGGTTGTTTTTTGACCTCTAAAAATAAAAGTGAGTTTATTTTGTTCTTCTGGAAATTCATTCATTAACAAAGAATAGGTAAATAGTATTTCTTCTGACAAATCAATTGGATTTGAGCTTAAGTAAAAGGTAGTTAATCCATTTAATCCTATTTCATTTCCTTCTATATGAAATTCCACATTTCTATTTTGAATTGTTATTTGAAATCCTTCATTTATTAGAGATTCAATATTTTGCTTTAAATTATAATCGTTTAGAGAGGTTTCTAGATTTTTGTTTAGAAGATTATTTTTTCTAAGTACTTGTTCAAAGTCATGAGTAGTAACAGTTATAGAAGATTCAAAGCATCCACAAAAATCATTGTATTCCACTTCAGCGAACGAAAAATAGTAATTGTGAGCAAAAGAAATGTTTCCCAAAACAACTAGAAAAGAAATAAAAATGAACCTTTTAATCATGTGCGTAGCGAATATAAGCATTTTATTTTTTTAACAATAGAACGTTACTAATAGATTAATTAACTTCGTGCCATGAGTTCAAGTAAATCGATCATTTCATATTCTTTCATTTTTTTATCGATCTTATTTTTTTCTTGTGGGAAAAAGCTTACACCTTGTGAATGTGGTCGAAATTTATCGAAGTCATTTGATAATATTGATCAAGATTTAGAAGTAAAATGTGAGGAATATGTTTTAGAATTAAGTAAAGAACAGCGTAAAATTTGGAATAAAAAGGTACTTGATTGTACTTCTGATAAATAAAAAAGTCCCGACGAATCAGGACTTTCATAAACAAACAACAACAAACAAATCCCTTCTTTAATTAACGAAGGAAAATCTTTTCTCCTTTTGGCAGTTGTTCGTCAGGAGAAGAAATTTGATTCTTTCTCATCAGTTTTTTTAGCTTTACAGCCTCTTTTTGCGATAGTTCACGCAAGCTCATTGTTCTTTCAAGTATAATTATGTTTTTGGTTCTTGAATAAAATCTTTTCGGTTCTATATAAACTATGTCTCCTTCTTCCAATATATCTTTTTCAGGATTGAAATCATTGTAAGCATGAAGTTGACTTAATGTTAAACCGAATTTTTTAGCAATTTGATAAAACGAATCACCTTTTTTTGCTACAACGTAATCCACATTATTTTCATGACTTTTCTTTGCTAAAATCAACGAAGAATTACTCGTACTTATGAAAGAATTCGATGAGCCATCTAATTTATAGAGTTCTAATTCTTCAATCAATTTGATTAATTGCTCAGCATATTTTGGGTTTGTAGCATATCCAGCTGCTTTTAAACCATGTGCCCAACCTTTGTAATCTGTTAGTGATAAAGAAAACAGCGATTCATATCGTTTACGAGTAACTAAAAACATACTATGGTCAATATATGAATCTTCTACTTTTGGGTAGGAACGAAAACACTCATTTTTTGAGTCGTCATCAAGATATACTTTTTCGCCCTTCCAATCTGTGTGACATTTAATCCCAAAGTGATTATTTGCTGCTCTTGCAAGTGTTGAATTTCCACTTCCAGATTCTAAAATTCCTTGCGCCATTGTTATACTTGCAGGAATGTTATATTGATTCATTTGTTGAATAGCAATTTTCTCATAAACAGAAACATATTCTTTTTTCGATAGATTGCTGGTCGCATTCAAGCAAAAAGAAAAAGTTAAACCAAGTATAAATAAACCAATTGCTTTCATAACTAATTTGTTATGAGCTTTAGAACGCTATTTTTTTTATAAAGTTTCGCTTTTGAAACTAAATTCTAAAAATATTTTCAAGTTCAACTATAAATAGTTTAAAGGAATTCAATGATTTTCTCCAAAGCAATTCCCCTGGAACCTTTAAGAAGAATTAAATTTTCAGAAAAACCTTGGGTTTTTATAAATTCAATTATTTCTATAGAGTCTTTGAATCCTGAAGAATTTTGTTTTTGAAAATGAGCGCCAACAGTTAAATAATTGATTTCATTTTCATTACAATAATCAATTATTTTTTTATGTTCTTTTTCACTTTCCAATCCTAATTCAAACATATCACCCAAAATTGCCAATTTATTTGCATTTTGAATTTCTTTAAAACTCTCTAATGCAAACAACATACTTGATGGATTTGCGTTGTAGCAGTCAATGATTAAGGTGTTTTTTTCTGTTTTTTGAACCTGAGATCGGTTATTGGTTGGAACGTAATTTGAAATCGCTTCATTAATTTTTTCATTCTCAACATAGAAAATGGTGCCGAAAGTTATGGCAGCTAAAAAATTAAGAAAATTGTATTTACCAACTAAATTAGTTTTAATGTTAGGTGAAAAGTAATTATCTTTTTTCCATTTTAATTCCACAAAAGGATTTAATTGAATCAACTGTCCAACTACCTGATTTTCTCCTCGTGTTCCGTAGCTTATTTTTTCTAATTGAAATGAATTTGCTTTGTTATTTAAAATTTCGTCATCGCCATTGATAACTATTTTTCCTTTCTTGTTTTTTACGAATGAATACAATTCACTTTTGGTTTCTATAACGCCTTCAAAGGTCAGAAAACCTTGTAAATGTGCTTTACCAACATTGGTTATTATTCCATAATTTGGCTCAGCAATCAAACACAATTCTTCAATATCTTTCGGTTTATTCGCACCCATTTCAATAATCACAATTTCATGTTCCTTTGTTAGATTTAGCAAAGTTAATGGAACGCCAATATGATTGTTTAGATTTCCTTGAGTACATAAAACATTGTATTTTGTTGAAAGCACAACATTAATTAATTCTTTTGAAGTTGTTTTACCATTACTTCCAGTTATTCCAATCAATGGAATATTGAATTTATTTCTATGGTAATTTGCTAGTTTTTGGAGAAAAATCAATGAATTTTCGACAAAGAAAATAGTTGATTGATTTTCAAGATCTTTGTTATCAACAATTGCGAATTTAGCACCTAGCTCAATTGCTTGAAGAGCAAAGTTATTTCCATTAAAGTTTTCTCCTTTTAAGGCAATATAAATAGAATCTTTTTTTATTTTTCTTGTGTCCGTAGAAACACCTGAGGTTTGATAAAAAAGCTGAAATAAATTTTCCATGAAACAAATTTCAAAAAAAAAGCCCGATTAAATCGAGCTTTTTAATTTATTTATTTTTTTCCTTTCTTGGAGTTAGGTCTTGAACTTCCTACTCGATCCATCGCACATCGGAATCCAATCATTGCAGAACCTTTGTCTTCATCTAAGAATCTTCTGTTTCCAGGAGATAACCAATATGCTCTATCAGCCCAAGAACCTCCTTTATAAACTCTAGATTTATCAGAGATTAATGTAGTTGGCCATCCGCTTGAAGAACTATTAATTGAATTACCTTCTAAATCTTCATTTTCATGCTCGTTTTGATACATCACTTGTTTTGAATTTCTTCTTCCTTGATTTATGTCTGTTTTACGACTAGGATTATTGTAGAAGATTGAAGACTCTAAGTCACCATCTAATGCATCTCGGTAATCATCTTGTCGATAATTTAAACGACCTGCATTTTCTTCAACAGTAACATTTCTCCAGCGTTGCTTTCCTTTTGTTTCTGTGATGAATTCCGTTAAGCCATTTCTTAATGTCATAATCCAAGTAGTTATTGTTGGATCAAGGTAATAAGATTGGAATTTATACTCTAAATATTCTTTACTGAAAATATGGTTAGGATCACCTGCAACAGCAATTCCCATGTATGCTGGTGGAGCTGCCATATTAAATGCTGGCATCATAATATTCTCAAGTAAATTCACTGTAGTCGCACCATCTTTAATGTCAACTGGCAACAACTTGTTGAACAGTACTCTTTCAATGTAAGCAGAGGCAGCAATTGTTCTTCCTTGGTTGTATAATGCAATTGATGTATCTAACAACATATTCAACGTGTCAAGAAATTCAAATTGTAATCTTTCTTGATCTGTAAATTTGTTTTTGTTTGAAACATAACTTTGACTTGGAGAATTAAATTGATATTTTCTAGGGTCTTGTCTTGAATAAATTCTAGAATTCATTGGATTATTATTGACAATACTATCATTTTTTGTTGCCGTAACACCCGCTGGAGTATTGGTTTGAAAAGCAGAACCTTTTCCTTGTTGGTAGGCTGAATTAGCGTAAGTTAAATATTTAACACGTGCAAATTCATTAACAAATTCTTTCATTCCATGAACATCGTACACATTTTCAGTTGCTTTAACTGGTTTGTCGTAAAGTCCGTCTGGAACTAATAACTGAGTTTTATAAACATTTCCACGGAAAGGCATAAATTCTTCAAACACTTCACTTGACATCGGACGATAAACATCCATTACCCATTCTGATACATTGCCAGCCATGTGGTATAAACCGTAGTCATTTGGCCAAAAATCATCGACGCGAACGGTGATATCACCACCATCATTCAAATTTCCAGCAACTCCCATCATATCACCTTTTCCTCTAACAAAGTTCGCTTGGATTGCTCCAGCGAATTGTTGTTCAGCTTGTCTAACATAGTGTCCATCCCAAGGATAAATTCTTCTGTCATTAATATTTTCAGAATTAGGATCTAAATTCCCAATTAAACCAAGAGCTGCGAATTCCCATTCTGCTTCAGTTGGAAGACGGTAGTTTGGTAATAGAATCCCATCTTCTAATTTTACAGGTCTAGAACCTAAACGTCCACTTTCAACGTCTGCCATAACTGGATCGAAGTTTTCTAATTGATAAGGATCTCTTGGTATTCCACGTCCTGTTTTTTTATCTAAAGGAATTTTCTTTGTTCCATTATCTAAGGTATAACCACCTTTTGCAACACCGTTTTCATCAACAGTTCCAGTTTCAGTGTTGTAAGCGCCATTTAAATAGTTTTCAGTACTAAACATGTTTTGAGGTGTAGAAACCATTTTCTGGAAATCTTTTTGAGGAGCATTTGCTGCACCTACATCTCCCATATCACTACCACCTTTGTAAGTATTTAAGTGATTAGAATTATCAGAAAAATGCCATTTAATAACACCTTCACGTACTAAAATTGCTTCGTTTACACGGTCAGTTCTCCATTTACAAAAGTCATTTGCTTGTAACCAAGATACACCAACAACTGGATAATCTCGGTAAGATGGGTGACGTAAATAGTAAGTAACATATTTCTCTCTATATCCTAAAGCTGTTCTCCAAGCTAAAGTATCAGGTAAGCTTTTCTTGTAAACATGAGGGTATGTTTTGTAATATACACGTTTCATCCAGTACATGTATTCTAACCAATGTAAATTAGTAACCTCAGTTCTGTCTAAATAGAATGAAGAAACAGAAACTCTTGCAGCTCTTGCATTCCAATCATACATTACGTCTTGTTCAGTACGACCCATTGTGAAAGTTCCACCTTCGATCATTACTAATCCAGGACCAGTTTCTTGTTCCCTAGCTTCGAATTTTTCGAAGCCACCATTTTCATAGTTGTTGTACTCCCAACCAGTTGATGATGAAGTTTCTTTGGCACAAGATGAAATTAGCACCAATCCAATTAGTGTTAATCCAAATAAATTTAACTTAGTTATTTTCATAATATGATGTCTAGATGTAGAAAATAAATTCAAAAACATTAAAAAGTTACAAACTATTTATAATTTTAAAAAGAAGGACATGAGATTTTTCTGAAATTCTTAGCTTTCTTTTTACATTTTAGGTTAAGTCCCATAGATACTTCATGAGAACCTCCCGAGATACCGTTTCCTAATTTAGATACTGTTAAATCGTAGCTATAACCAATTTTAAATTTCTCAGTTGTAATACCAAAACAAAGAATAAACGCATCTCTATTTCTGTACCATGCACCAACAGTAAAGTTTCCGTATTTGATATAAGTACCAATACTTAACTCTTGAAATCCATTTTGATATTGATAAATGATGTTAGGCATAATGCTTGTTGTACTTGCATAACGACCTTTTGCTCCAATTGGAATGTCGGCACCTGCATGTCCAGTAAAACGCATTGGAAGTCTTGATTGTCCTAAAATCATTGATTCATCTGGACGGTTTAAGTGATGTACTGCACCACCAAAATAAAATCCTTTACCAAATCCAACAAATCCTGCAGATGCATCAAAGAAACCTCTTCTACCGTTTCCTCTTGGAACGTCACCAGTTTGATAAATGAAACCTCTTCTTGCATCGATCATGTCACCAAAAGTCAATTTATCCCAATCTAAAAACTTTTGAAAATAAGCTGCTCTAGCACCAAACATTAAAGAAAACTTTCGATTAACTTTTAAATTGTAAGAATAAACTCCACCAATCATTGAAGTTTGTATCGTTCCTTGACCTTGTTGATCGTGCAAAGCAATAATTCCGATTCCTCCAGAAATACTTTTGGCATACGTGTCGAATGCAGCGCTGTAGGTTACGTAATTACCTGTTAATTGAGGCCATTCATTCCTGTAGTTCAAAGCTATCCTCGGACAACCAGTGGAACCAGCAAGTGCAGGGTTTAAGTACACTGGATTGGAATAAAACTGAGTAAATGTAGGGTCTTGAGACCAACTTGCATTACCAAGCGATGCAATGAATATCATTGCTAATATAAATAATTTAGAGCCGTATGTCTTCACAAACTTAGGTTTAAGCACGAACAATCTTAACGAGGTTTTGGTTTTAAGGTTACAAATATCGAATATTTATTGAAATAAAAAAGATGTTTGTTCGTTTTTTCTTTGTTCATCCTTTAAACTTTCAAAAGTATGCAGTATAAAAAAATCTTGATTATTTTTCTTTCCCTTATAAATCTTACAAGTTTTGCGCAGGAGATTAAGTATAATTTAGAATGGCAGCAACAAACTCTAGTTAAAGAAACTGGTGAAAATATTGTCTTTTCTCAAGTTAAAGATTGTGGGCTAGATAATGGTGTACCGTTTTTTTATGCAAAAGAAGAAGTGAAATTTAAAAATGCTCTAGTAAAAATTAAAAGTATTGATTTTGAACTCGCACCTGAAGTAGACAAAAATCATTTATCATTAATAAACTATAACCTTTCAGAGAACGTAAGTATTTCTTACAAAGTAACATCTGCGGGAAATCAAAATTATTTTGTTGTTCACGCTATCCCCTATAAAAAAGTTAATAATCAGTTTTATAGATTGAAAAGCATTTCCTTTGAAATAACAAAAACTAATGCTAATTCAATTCAAAAAGATTTTGTTGAAAATTCGGTATTACGTGAAGGTTCTGGGACTTGGTTTAAAATTTCTGTTCAAAAAGATGGTATTTATAAAATTGATAAGGCATTTTTAGAATCTTGTGGAATCTCTACAGCTGGGTTAAATCCAAATCATATTCATATTTATGGGAATGGTGATGGGGCAATTCCAGAATTAAATTCGATTTACAGACCGGATGATTTAATCAATAATGCAATTTTTGTTAATGGCGACCAAGACGGCAGTTTCGATGCAAATGATTATATTTTGTTTAATGCATGGGGTCCTCATAAGTGGTATCCAAATGGTACTGCTGAATTTGAACAACGGAGAAATCCATATTCTGATTATTCATATTACTTTATAAATATCAATTCAGGCGTTGCTCCAAATAGAATTGCTACTTTGCCTTTAAATGACAACAATGCCGATACAACTTTTACAAATTATGATTTCAGAGATGTTTATGAAAATGATCTTTTAAATTTAGTAAGTGGCGGCCAACGTTGGTATGGTGAGTTATTCGATATTGAGCTAGAGAGAACTATTAATTTTTCAATTCCAAATATCGATACTTCACCGATTCGTTTTAAGTCAGCAATGGCTTCAAATGCTGCATCTTCAGCTGGAACAAGTCAACGTTTTTCAGTAAATAATCAAACTTTGTTAGATGAATTATTACCAGGAACAGGCGGAACAGATTTTTCTAGATCAACAAAATCTTTCAGTTTAGTCAATCCACCTGCAACAATACCTCTTAAAATTTCTGTCACAAGAAACAATCCAAATATGTTAACTTACTTAGATAGAATTCTTTTAAACACGAAAAGAAAATTAGTTTTTTATGGAACTCAATTTGGTTTTAGATCATTAATAATCAACCAACCAACAAAAGTTGCAGCTTACACCATTACTAATTTTCCAAGTAATGGTTTTGTTTGGGATGTGTCAGATAGACAGCAACCTAAAAGAATAAGTGGTGTACTTGCAGGCTCAAATTTCACTTTTAAAACAAGTTTGGAATATAAAGAATTTGTGGCTTCAAATGGATCTTCATTTTTTACTCCTGATTTGGTTGGTCCTGTTGCATATCAAAATTTACACGGTTTATCACAAGCAGATTATTTAATTGTAACACATGCTGACTTCATTTCTCAAGCTAACCGCCTTGCAGATTTACATCGTGAGGAAGGCTTAACCGTTCACGTGGTAACAACTGATGCAATTTTTAATGAATTTAGTTCTGGAGCAAAAGATGCAGGTGCAATTCGAATGTTTGCTAAAATGTTTTATGATCGAGGAGCTTTGAATCCTTCAACTAAACCAAAGTATTTGTTACTTTTTGGTGATGGAACTTACGATCCAAAAGATAGAGTTTCAAATAACAATAACTATGTTCTAACCTACCAAGTTGACAATAGTGAAAATCATATTTCAGCATTGGTAACTGATGATTTTTTTGGAATGCTTGATGATAACGAGTCAATTGAATCAACGGATATGTTAGATATTGGGATTGGTAGAATTTTAGCAAGCAACTTAACACAAGCAAAACAGCAAGTTGATAAAATTGAACATTACATAAAAAATGGGTCAAGTTTATTTGCAAATCAAGGCGCTTCTTGTTGTTTGGGGGATAATAGTGCAAATACCTACGGAGATTGGCGATTAAAATATGTGCAAGTTGCTGATGATGAAGAAGGTGCTTATTTCTTAAAGTATGATACTGAACCTCAGTACAATTGGGTTAAAAAAAATCATAGAGAAATGAATTGCGATAAACTTTATATGGATGCTTTTCCGCAGCAAACTTCTGCAGGCGGTCAACGATATCCAGATGTTTTCAACGCTATAACTGACCGAGTACAACGTGGGGCATTAATTGTGAATTATGTTGGTCACGGTGGAGAAGTTGGACTTGCTGAGGAAAGAGTGGTTACGATTCCTCAGATTCAATCTTGGAATAATATTAATGCTTTAAATTTGTTTGTTTCAGCGACTTGTGAATTCACAAAATATGATGATCCATCAAGAGTTTCAGCTGGAGAGTGGGCTTCTTTAAACCCTAATGGAGCAGCAATTGCTTTGATGACAACAACTCGTTCTGTTTATTTCGGCGTAAATTCGAATACAGGTTTAGCTTTTTACAGAAATGTTTTTCAACGCGACGCTCAAGGAAATCCAAGAACCTTTGGAGAGATAGTTCAAAGAACCAAAAATGAGGCAGGGAATAGTGACAATAAAAGAAGTTTTACTTTGATTGGTGATCCAGCCTTAAAAATTGCTCTTCCGAAGTTTAAAATTGTTACAGATAGCATAAATGGTAAAAACCCTTTGGTTCAGATAGACACTTTAAAAGCTTTAAGTAAAGTAACTATCAAAGGACATTTGGAAAATTTCAATGGTGATATCTTGAACAATTTTACTGGGATTGTTGTACCTTCCATTTTTGATAAAATCAAAACACAAAAAACATTAGGGCAAGATCCAACATCACCTGAAATTAATTATGAACTTCAAAGAAACATCGTTTATAAGGGAAAAGCTTCCATAAATGCAGGTTATTTTGAGTTTTCATTTGTTGTTCCAAAAGATATTGCATTAAACTTCGGTGATGGAAAAATTAGCTATTATGCTTATAATGACAACGACGATGCGTTTGGTTATGATACAACTTTTGTTATTGGAGGAATAGATCCAAACGGAATTGTTGACAATCAAGGACCAACTTTAGAGGCATTTATGAACGATGAAAAATTTATAAATGGAAGCGTAACGGATTCTGAACCTGTGCTATTATTAAAAGCATTCGACGAAAATGGAATTAACACTGTCGGAAACGGAATTGGTCACGACATTTTAGCTGTTTTAGACGGTGATGTTGCAAATCCAATTAATCTTAATGATTTTTATGTATCTGAATTAGATAATTTCCAAAGAGGTGAAATTAGGTATCAACTTAAAAATCTAGAAATTAGAAAACATACCTTAGAAATTAAAGTTTGGGATGTAAACAATAATTCTTCTATTGTTGTAATTGATTTTGTTGTTCAAGAAAAAGAAGAACCAAAATTAGATCACGTTTACAATTACCCAAATCCCTTTACAACTAAAACGTCATTTATGTTTGAGCATAATCAAGCTTGTAACAGTTTAGAAACTCAAATTCAAATCTTCACAGTTTCAGGACGTTTAGTAAAAACGATTAATACAATAGTTCCAACAACAGGCTTTCGAGCAGAAGGAATTGAATGGGATGGCAAGGATGATTATCAAGAACAACTAGCTAAAGGAGTTTATGTTTATCGGTTGAAAATTAAAAATTCTGATGGTTTAACAACGGAGAAAACAGAAAAATTGGTTATTTTGCGCTGATAAAACAATAAAACTTTCACTTTAACGTATATTTACAAATCTATATTTGAACAATTCTTAATGAAAAATACTGGTCTATTTCTTTTTTTTACAATCATTTCGTTTATTTCATTTGCGCAACCAACTGGTTCTGGTGTTACAGACAATGACTTGCAATTAAACACAATTACTACGGCATTACCTTTTATGTCAATCACCCCTGATTCAAGAGCTGGTGGAATGGGAGATGCCGGAACAGCTTTAAGTCCAAATTCAACTTCTGTTTATTGGAATACTTCTTCATTAAGTTTTTCTAAAATGAAATCAGAAGTAAGTTTATCTTATGTTCCTTGGTTGAGACAGCTAACAAATGATATTCATTTATCTTATTTATCGGGATATGTTCAATTAAATAAAATTCATACGATTGGTGGTTCTTTAAGATATTTTAGTCTTGGTGAAATTACGTTTACTGACGCTTCTGGAAACGTAATTCGTGATGATAAACCAAGTGAATTTGAACTTACTGGTGCTTACGCTTTCAAATTGGCAGATAAATTAAGTATTGGTTTAAATGGAAAGTTTGCTTATTCAAATTTAACTGGTGGATTGACCGTTGGTGGAGTTAATACGAAACCAGGAGTTGTTGGTGCTGCTGATTTATCTTTTACATACTACAATGATGAAGCAAAAATTGGAAAATTAGATGGAGTTTACACATTCGCAGCAACTTTTAATAACATAGGAAACAAGGTAGCCTATTCAGAATTATCTCAACGTGATTTCATTCCAATGAATATGAAAATTGGAAACTCATTCAAAGCAGAATTTGATAGGTACAACCACGTAACATTTGCAGTTGATTTACAAAAATTATTGGTTCCAACTCCAGCTTTTTATGATTATTATGACGATAATGGTGATGGTATTAATCAACCTAATGAGTTTCAACTTCTTTCAGGAAAACCCAACGATATTGGTGTAATAAGTGGAATGATTCAATCTTTTTATGATGCTCCGGGTGTTGTTGTAAAAGATGAAGATGGGAAGTATATTCAGAATGCAGATGGAACTTTTGAAATTTCCAAAGGATCTAAGTTAAAAGAAGAATTATCAGAAATTAATATTGCAGCTGGTGTAGAATGGTGGTATAACGATGTTTTTGCTGTTCGAACAGGTATTTTCTACGAAAATAAAAATAAGGGTAATCGCCAGTTTTTAAATTTTGGTGCAAGTTTGAAATACAATATGTTCGCATTTGATTTTTCTTATTTAGCTTCTATTAGTGGTCGTCAAAGTCCATTAGCAAATACCTTGAGATTTACCATTCGCTTATACCTTGGACAAGGTGGAGGCGCTGCAACAGCTGGTGAATAAATGAATATTCGAATCGGATATGGTGTTGATGTACACCAACTAGCTGAAAATTATCCTTTATGGATAGGAGGATTAAAAATTGAATCTGATTTAGGAGCAGTTGGACATTCAGATGCAGATGTTTTATTACATGCCATTTGTGATGCATTACTTGGTGCAGCTAATCTTCGTGATATCGGTTTTCATTTCTCAGATACCGATCCACAGTTCAAAGGAATTGATTCAAAAATCTTACTTAAAGAAGTTTATAATAAAGTTAACGAAAAAGGTTATTCCGTTATAAACATAGATTCCACTGTGATTTTAGAAAAACCAAAATTGAATCCCCATATTCCAGCTATGCAACTTGTAATTGCTGAAATTTTGAAAATGGATATAGATGCTGTTTCAATTAAAGCAACAACTCACGAAAAAGTTGATTCGTTTGGAGAAAGAAAAGCTGTAAAAGCCTATGCAGCTTGCTTACTTGAGAAAAAGTAACTATAATCTGTTGAACTATTTTCGTCAATCTAAATTTTTACTTTTCACGCTTAACTTTTAGTTTTACTTTTCAATTTTACATTTTAAATTAATTATCCATTCAGTTCTTATATTTGCACTATGAAAGTAAATCCAAACTATCAAACCAAAGAGCAACTTGTTGAATTATACAATAAGCCATTACTAGAACTTGTTTTTGAAGCAGCTACCATTCATCGCCAGTATCATAATCCTAGAGAGGTTCAAATGTCATCTTTACTAAGTATTAAAACAGGTGGATGTGCTGAAGATTGTGGTTATTGTCCTCAAGCAGCTCGTTATCATACAGATGTCGAAGCTCAAAAATTAATGACAGTTGAATCTGTTATTGAGCAGGCAAAAAATGCAAAAGCTAATGGTTCTTCAAGATTATGTATGGGTGCAGCATGGAGAGAAGTTCGCGATAACAAAGATTTTGATAATGTGATTGAAATGGTTCAGTCAGTAAATGACTTGGGTATGGAAGTTTGTTGTACCTTGGGTATGATGAACGAAGAACAAGCTAAACGATTGAAAAATGCTGGTTTGTTTGCTTACAATCATAATTTGGATACTTCCCCTGAGTTTTATGGTGACGTTATTTCAACAAGAGAATATGAAGATCGTTTAAATACAATTGATAATGCTCGAAAAGCTGGTATAACGGTTTGTTCAGGTGGAATTATTGGAATGGGAGAAGCTGTTGAAGATAGAATGGGATTATTGTTGAGTTATATGCAAATGGAAACTCCGCCTGAATCTATTCCAATCAATGCTTTGGTGGCTGTTGAAGGTACGCCTTTAGAAGATCAAAAACCAATAGAACAATGGGAAATGATAAGAATGGTTGCTACTACACGTATCGTTTTCCCTGAAACAGTTGTTCGACTTTCAGCTGGTAGAACAAAAATGAATATGGAAGCTCAGGCTTTATGTTTTATGGCTGGAGCAGGTTCTATTTTCGCTGGGGATAAATTATTAACGACACCCAATCCAGATTTCAATGAGGATAAAGAAATGTTCGATATTTTAGGATTAATTCCGAAAGAACCTTTTAAAGATGCTGAGCAACCTATCACTATTCCAGATGAAAAAATCGAAGCTCGAAAAGCGAACGAACTTCAACGAGAAAAGGAATTAGAAGCAGCTCGATTGGAAGCTATTGAAAAAGGCTTCGTTCCAAGAAAAGTAAGTTCTGTTGATTCCTTGTAAATGGACTTAAAACTTCTTGAGAAACTAGAAAGGAGAAAAAAAGAAGGTACAATTCGTTCTTTATCCCTTTCGAAATTAAACATTGATTTTTTTTCAAATGATTATCTAGGTTTTGCTCAAGATGGTTTTTCAACAAACGAAGAATTTAAATCTAGAGGTGCGACAGGTTCAAGATTGCTTTCTGGAAATTCGGAAGAAGCTTTAAGTTGTGAATCGTTTTTAGCTAAACATTTCAACGTTGATTCTACTTTAGTTTTTAATTCTGGCTATTCGGCAAATTTATCCTTGCTAAGCACAATCCCGCAACGAGGTGATACTATTTTATACGATGAGTTAGTTCACGCAAGTATTCGCGATGGAATTCGATTGTCATTTGCTAAAGCAATTAGTTTTAATCACAATGATTTAGGCGACTTAGAGGCAAAACTTAAATTAGCTTCAGGTTCTGTTTACGTGGTTATTGAATCCTTGTATTCGATGAATGGAGATATAAGTCCACTCATTGAAATTGCAAAAAAGTGTTCGATTAATAATGCTTTTTTAATTGTTGATGAGGCGCATTCAGTTGGTGTCTTCGGCAAAGAAGGACAAGGATTAATGCAAGAATTAAATCTTGAATCTACTATTTTTGCTCGCGTTATTACTTTTGGTAAGGCTTATGGTTTTCACGGAGCTGCAATTCTCGGTTCAAAAGATTTAATTGACTTTTTAATAAATTTTGCGCGACCATTTATTTACACAACTGGATTGCCACCAAACGATTACAAAGTGATTGAAAATTTGGCAAACAATAAAACAATTCAAATAAAACAGTTGGCTTTACGCAGTAATATTGAGTTTTTCAGAAAAGGTTTGTATGATAAAGTTCGTTTTCCATCCGCTTTGAAATCTCCAATTCAAATTATTCAAACAGGAAGTAAAGAAAAAACGATTGAATTAGCTGAAAAAATGAAAGAAAAAGGAATATACACAAAACCAATATTTTCACCCACTGTTCCGCAGGGTAAAGAATGTGTGCGAATTTGTTTACATTCATTCAATACAAAAGAGGAAATTGACTTTTTAAAGACTATAATTGTATAATAATAAATTGTCAAATTCCCACTATTAAACTATAATTCGAGCGGTTTGTTTAAGGTTTAATATAAATAACAATGTCAAAAAAGATTATTAATTCGATTCAAATTCAAGTCACAACTCAGTTTCGAGGAGATGTTTCGAATATTGATACAAGTTCCTATTTATACAATTACCATATTCGAATTCAAAACCTTGGTGAGAATCCTGTTCAACTTTTGAGACGCTATTGGAAAATAGAACATTTGAATCATGGTTCATCTATTGTTAGTGGTGATGGAGTTGTTGGTGAACAACCAATTTTAAAACAATTTGAATTTCACGAATATGTTTCAGGCTGTCAAATTATTGTTCCAATTGGAAGAATGAGTGGTTTTTATACTTTTCAGGATTTAGTGACAGGCGAACAATTTCCAGTTGAAATTCCAAGTTTTCAATTGGTATATCCTGCTTTATTGAATTGATTTGTACATCTCGATTATTTCTAATACATGCTGTTTTTGAGTAAAAAAAATCTTTTCAAAAGTAAATGTTCGAGGATTTTTAAAAATTAAATATGTTTAAGAGTGAATAACGGTCTTCATACTAATACCAATTAACACGAATATTGTTGTAAATAAAAACTTGTTTGGTATAATACCGACAACGGTTAGATAAAATTAATTTGAATTTTATATACGACGTTTTATGCGTTCGTCGGTGTAATATATCAAAATAACTTTCTATTCAATCTTGTTTTTTTTGGATTTTTTTTCGTTGAATAACAAATAACGTCGCTAAATAAGTTAACTGAAATCATGATTTTTTTCAAATATCTTTGTACTTTTTAATTTTTATGCTCAAAGCAATTATAGTAGAAGACGAACCTACAGCACAGGAAGTACTAACGGACTTATTATCAATCTACGTGAAGGATAAAATTGAGGTAGTTGGTAGTTGTTTTACTATTGAGAATGCTGTTGAATTATTATTCAAAAGAACTGACATTCAATTAATATTTTTGGATATCCAACTTGGTGAAGGTCGTTCAGGATTTGAGTTGTTCAAATATTTAAGTCCAGAGAAACATAGAGTTATATTTACCACCGCCTTTGAAAAACACGCTGTTCAAGCATTAAAGCTAAATGCAATAGATTATTTGGTAAAACCAATTCATTTTCCAGATTTAATATTGGCAGTTAATAAGGCTATTGAGACTTTAAAGTTTAAAGCAAACTCAGCTTATTTAGAAACAATTTACCACGAAATAAAAAACCATAATCTTGATTTAAAATTTAATAAACTTGCTGTTCTGAAAGGGGAAGAATACTTATTTATTCCTTTTTCTAGGATAAATTATTTGGAAGGTGACGGAAATTATACTAAAATCTTTACTTTAGACGGAGATACCTTTCAAACTCCAAAAACTTTAAAAACTTATGAGGAAATATTACCAAAAGAACTTTTTTATAGAATTCACAAATCGCACCTCATTAATTTAAATTGCATAAAAAAATACAATCGTATAGATGGAAATCTCGTTTACTTACAAAATAATGTTTGTCTCTCAGTGTCAAAACGTAATGCGGAAAATTTCTTACGTATTATTCAGTCTGGTGTTATTGATTCTAACGAATAATTATTTTGCACAAAACTACGACTACAAATTTATTTCAACTAAGGACGGCTTACCTTCTTCTACAATTACAGGAATAACAAAAGACAAAAATGGAATAATTTGGATTGGTACTGAAAAGGGATTGTGTTATATCAGTAATGGTAAAATTCGTCAATTTAAAGGTCTGCCAGATGAAGGAGTTTTGTCTGTTTTCGCAAGTTCTGATGGTTCATTGTGGGTTGGTTTAGGAATCAAACAGTTTTTGGTCAAAATTAAAGATGGCAAGGTAACTTCATATTTAAAGGAGCAAAAAGCATTAAAGAATGGCTCAGTTTTATCGATTTTTGAAAATAAAAAACACATTTATTTAGCTCAAAACGACGGTATAACGGTAATTTCTCCTGAAGGAAAGTTCAAACCTTTGATAAATAAAATGAAATCGGATACGATGATGTCGTATTGGACAGTAGATTTTTTCACTAGAAACGATAAGGTATATGCAACAAGTGTTCTTCGAGGTGTGAATGAAGTGATTATTCAAGAAAACGACGTTGTTTTTAAAAATATTTATAAAGGAGAATTTCTCTATGGCTCAACGTGTTTAGATAATAATTTAATCTTAAGTTTTGATCCGGATGCAAAATTGTTCAATGCAGATAAATTCCTTAGAAAACAAAATCAGACATCTATAAAAAAAGTGTCTTCACGATTGCCTTCTATGTATGTATCAGATAAAAATAAAAACGTTTTTGGAGGTTGCTATAATTTTAATTACGGAATACATGGTCTTATAAAACTAGATAGGAATTTTACTGAGGAATTGATTTTACCAGAGATTATTCCAGGTCAAGAGCTATTTTATGATAAAGCTAATAATGAGATTTATTTTGGAACAGGCTATGGCGTTTATATTGTAAATGCATCTTTATATTCTAAAATTTTTAAAATTAAAAAAGAAATAACTGAAAAACCAATCCTTTCAAGCTATCCTGAAAAAAATGGAGTGGTTGCATTAACTGGAGATGGCCTCTTTTACTTTGATGCAGAGAATACAGTGAAAAAAGAAATTTCTGTGAATGAACTAAGAAATTTCGCAAATAATCGTCAATTGGAACCAACTAATTCATTGTTTAACTCAAAAGTAAATCATTGGAATGAAGCAACATTCAATGGTCTTCAATTCGATGATTTGAAATTCATCAATGGTAAATGGTTTGTTTTCAGTAAAATAGGATTTTTCATCATAAACAATAAATTTGAAATCGAAGATTTTATTCCAATCCCAGCTTCACATCTCAATTTTACAATAAACGGTGAACTGATTTTTGATCAATTTAGATTAAGTTTAATTTGTCTTAAAACCAACCCGACAAAAGAGCTATTATTCGATAGCTTTCGCCAAAATAAATTGGTACTAAAACACGTAATGGGAATAGAAAAGTTTGGTCAAAATGTCGTTATCATTACGGAAAGTCAAGGTGTCTATTTTTATGATAAAAAAGCAGTACATCCGATTAAACTGAAAGATTTGAATTCCGATGTATATAGAAGTACTTCATTCCAAAATAAGTATTTAGTTATTTCTTCAGTAAATGGCGAAATTCTTTTTTATGACAGTGAACAAAATTTTAAATTGGTAAAAACCATTAAAAAATCACAGTTTTATAATGAGTCAATAATCGACTTGAAAGGAAATGGCAACTACCTTGTTTTTATAACATCCAAAAGAATTTTTATTTGGGATGGTAAAAACCTAAAAAGTTACAATGAATACCAGAACGGAATTCATTCATATAATCGGGTTAATTTAAATGGGAAAAATCTTGTTGTTTACGCTCCAACCTCTATCACAAGAATTGAACTTCCTAAGCTACTCAAGGAGTTTGATAAGAAAATCGTTTTTAACGTAACTAATAAATTCACTAAAACGAACGAACCAATATTTAAAAAGTCAAACCAATTTTTCGCCAAAAAAGATGCTGTTTATTTACAGTTTTTGTCATTCAATGAATTGGATTTTGATGTTTTAAAAGCATTTTATCGTACAAATCAAAATGATTGGATAGAAATAGATCAAAACGGAAAAATTTATTTACAAAATTTAGATTTTGGGGATACAAAAATTGAGTTTAAAGTGTTAGATAAACGTTCAGGAAATATTACATGGCAAAAAACATATTTCATCATAAATCCTACACCTTGGTATTTACAATTCTGGGCGATTTCATTATATATACTTCTATTTTCTGCAAGTCTGATTTTATCAACACGGTATTTTGTTACACAGTCAAAAAAGAAAGAAATTGAAAGTTTGACATTTAAAAACAGATTAAATGAGTTACAAATGGAAGCATTACAATCGCAAATGAATCCTCATTTTGTGTTTAACGCATTAAATTCAGTTCAAAAGTATATTTTAGATATCGATCAAGAAAAAGCGTTGTCCTTTTTGAATCAATTTAGTATTTTAATAAGACGAGTTCTCGATTATTCAGACAGAAAATTAATTTCTATCGAAGAGGAATTGGAGTTTATTCAATTGTATTTGAGTATAGAAAATCAACGTTTTCAAGGTGCGTTAACTATTAAACAGGAGGTAGATTGCGACGAATTAATCATGATTCCGCCATTACTAATTCAACCTTTGATTGAAAACGCAATTATTTACGGTTTAAGGAGTGAATTAGGCGAAATGCTTATTTCCTTTTCCATCAAGCAAGAAGAAGAATGGCTGAGGATTGAAATAAAAAATGAAATCAATTCTGAAGTAATAAAGAATCACACCTTTCAATCCAAGTCAACTGAAATCATTCAAAAACGTTTAGCACTTTATGACGCAAATGCGACTTTAACAACAACGATTAAAGATTCATTTTTCACAGCAACTATTCTGTTACCAATTACCGATAAATAAGTGATTGTAACGCTAAATCAGTGAAATAACCGATAGGTAAATTGAAAAAATTAACAGATTTTATGTTTTTAGATTTGAGTAAAATTAAGTCTAAAATCTATGAAAAAATTAGTGCTTTTTGCGCTCGCGTTTCTGACTGTCACATTCGTTAATGCACAAACCCTTTCTTCAACTTTAACCGGAACCTTTGTTGAAGGAATTGTTGGAGTTAATAATACAATAGTTGTTTCAAATTTATATGGTGATGAGGTTGAAGCAGTTTTCTACTTATCAAGTCCTGATTCAACAGTCATTTATGATTCTTACACAGATAGTGACGTTTCTGATGACTTCAACTGGGACTTAGATATGGGTAACATGTTCCCAGATGTGATTATCTGGGCTGAATTTTACGATGCTACAGGGAATTTTTTAACTGATACATACAACTCTCCCTTAACTTTCAATATTATCCAAACACCTCATTGGTTAATTAATGGGAGTGTTAGTAATGTTATTGTAGATCCAAATACTTCAACTATATCCTTTCATGGGAATTATCCAATTTTTGAACACAATGAAACTATTGATAGCTCAGTAAAAGGGATAGGTGGAAGACCTTTAGGTGTTGTTGGTAATTTTACGTTCGTGAGTTCTTATAATTATGGAGAAGCCATTCCTTCACCAACAATTACAGACGCTAATGCAGAATTAGATTTTAATTTACTCAATCAAATAAGTGATTATTCGAAAATTATATCTTTCGATGCTTCAAATTGCGAATTGAATCAAGAATTTAATTTAGCACTGGTTATCAGTGACTCAATTAGCACAGAAAAAATTTCATTAAAGACCCCCAAAGTAAAATTCCCAGTTATGGCTGGTGTCTCTGTTTCTGTGGATGCTGGTATTTCTTTATATGCAACACTCAAAGGTCAAATAGTTATTGGCCAAGATACAAATGGTGATTTTGGTTTCATTGAGTCGGATGGAGAAAAGACTAAAATTGTAGGGATTCTGACAGGAGATGCGTTTGTAAGAGGAAAAATATCTGTTTTAGGTGGTGTGGCTTCAGCAACAGGTTCAATTAATGGGAGAGCAAGATTAGGAATCGGTTTTGATTATGTATCGCATCCAAGTGAAGTTTCTAATACACTTTATGGCGCTGATATAATTTTAAATGGAAATATTTGTTACGAAACATTTTGGGGTTTAGGTCCAAATGGCTGTAAATACTCAAATAATTGGTATTCAGGATCAGATGGTAACACCTCAATTTTTAATAAAGTAGGAAATAACAATAATTTATTTTTTAACACTGAAACATTTACTTTTAGAGATACGGGTACATTAGTTTTACCAGAGTTTTTTCCTCAACCAAGTTTTGCTACAAAAGGCGATACTTTATATTCGGTATGGTTGGAACATGAGGAAAATTTAGGTTATATTTTATTTTCAAAACTAGATAATTCAATCAATGAGTTTAGTGATGAAAAAATTGTTATTTCTAATACAAATTCAATTTCGAATCCTAAAGTGGCAATATTACCTAGTGGTTCTGCAATAATCACATGGTCTCAAAATAGATACAATGAAACGACAATTCCAATTGGTTCAGATGAATTGGATTATTCTCAATCTCAAGATGTTTGGTTTGCAATTTATGATAATGATTTAGATAGCATAGTTTATGTTCAGAAATTGGATGATGACGAAAGCTCTTCTCAGAGCGGTAGAGCCGAAGGAAACGCTTTAGTTACTGTTGGGGACGATAATGACGCAATGATTACTTGGGTGGTGACAGACGCTTTGGCTGTAACTAGTGATATTTATTATACACATTTAGTAGAAACTGCCGATGCTTGGGAGATTACAGCGCCTGATATTTTATCAGATCTACCAGGAGTGAATTCAAATGTAGGAGTTGTTTATACAAATAGCGCTTCCGTTTTAACGGTATGGGTAAACGACCCTGATGGTGATGAGGATACATATAACAGTCAAATGATTTTTGCGGAATGGGATGGTTCAGCTTGGACAGCAGCAGAAATTCTGGCTACAAACGATGGGGCAACAAAACTGAATGAATTATCATTAGCTTCCAATGATGGATATGTTGCTTTTGCTTGGACAAGTTCACATTTCGATACAAACAATGAATTTGAAAACCGTTTAGATATGTTGGTGTATGATGCTGTTATTGAAGAATGGGACATGAATAGTACATTTAGTGATACCGACTCTAACTATTATTTTCAAATTCCAGTAGCATCAATAAGTAAGACAGGAAAAGCTACTATTTGTTACCAAGTAATTGATATGTATGCAGACACGAACTACATTTCGAATGGTGAATTGTATTTATTCGTTAAAGATTTGAATGCTACTAGTGATTGGCAAGAAATAACAGAAAATGCTTATTTGTGTGACACTAACACCTTTGTTTGGGACTTAACAGCAGGCTTTGCCGCTAATGATAAATACTACGTAATCACACAAGAATACAATGATAATGGAGTTGTGACAAATCCAGTTAATGGAGTAAAATTCGGAGATCCTGATTTAAGTTTAGTTCTTAGAGGTATACAGTTAAACTCAGATAATACTGTTGACGACATTGAAGAACCTGGAAACGTTTCCGCAGGAATCAAGGATGTGAATAATAGAACTGATTTTAGATTTCTAAATGCTTATCCGAATCCATTTAATGATATAACTGTTATTGAATATCAATTAGAAAACAATGCAAATGTTCAAATGGAAGTTTTTGATTTCTTGGGGAACAAGGTAGCAGAATTAGTGAACTCAAATCTTAATGCAGGTATCTATAAAACAATTTTTAAAGCAGGTGATTTACCAGGTGGTGTTTACTTTAATAAACTAACCGTAAACGGTAGAACAATTACAAGAAAATTGGTATTGGTTAAGTAACATAGAAATTATGAAGTTCATTTTATCCATCATATTAATAGTTTTTTATGCTTATCCGTGAGTTTCCCCAAGCCAATTCCAACGATATTGAGTTGATATCATCAAAAGTCTTCCAAATAAGTCATCAAAATACCTTCTGTTGAGTTTGTAAGTAAATTCGTTGAGATAAT
>Ga0247844_1002974_pt1 | contig 26097 bp, 20 predicted proteins | sample LaCtaG_FD_192421 | JGI IMG/M metagenome (GOLD analysis project Ga0247844, IMG submission 192421) | Freshwater microbial communities from meromictic Lake La Cruz, Castile-La Mancha, Spain - LaCruzMarch201714.5m_1 | ecosystem: Environmental > Aquatic > Freshwater > Lake | place: Spain: Castile-La...
TGGTCGAGCGCGTTCCGCTGCGACAAAATGCTAATACCGGGCCGGGGGCTTGGGCCAGCGCCTGGGCAAAAGCTGTGACTTGTTCTTGCGTCACCTGACCGCTGATCACAGGGATGTAGTGGTACGCCAGACCGTGGGCAAGGGCGGCTTGGGCCATGTCATGTGAACTGGGTTGCTCGGGGCCGCCTTCTCCATCGGGGCGGTTGTTAATCACCGTATGAAATCCGCTGGCAGCGATTGCGGCCATGTCATCACAGCTGATTTGCGGTGCGGTTGAAAAGTGAGATGTATGTTGTGTGATTTGAACAGTCATGGGGAGTCCCTTTAGAAAACGAGTTTATAAATCTACAAAGTTTGTAAGCGCGATAGCGCAGCGAGCAGGGTCTCATCTTTTTTTGCAAAACAAAAGCGCACCACGCGCTGGTCAAATCCATTGCCATAAAAAGCAGACAGCGGGATCGCCGCCACACCAACTTCAGCGGTCAACCATTTACAGAAATCAGCCTCAGCCAGGTCCGAGACCTCGGAGATGTCGACGCATTGAAAATACGTGCCTTGGCTGTTTAAAACTTTGAATTTCGTTTTCTCTAAGCCGCTTAAAAACAGATCGCGCTTGCGTTGGTAAAAAGCGGCTAGGCCCACGTAAGGCTCTGGATCGGCCATGTACGCATTCAGCGCAAACTGAACAGGCGTGTTGACCGTAAAAACGTTGAACTGGTGCACCTTTCTAAATTCTGCCATCAGGCTTGCGGGTGCTGCTACGTAGCCCACTTTCCAACCGGTCACATGGTAGGTTTTGCCAAAACTGGAAACAATAAATGCGCGGGCTGCTAATCCGGGGTAACGGGCGACACTTTCGTGCTGTGCGCCGTCAAAAACCATGTGTTCATACACTTCGTCACTGATCACCAAAACGTTGGTGGGTGCGAGCAAGGCTTGCAAAGCCAGGATGTCGGCTTGGCTCCATACGGTGGCGCTGGGGTTGTGCGGCGTGTTGATGACGATGGCACGGGTCTTGGAGGTTAATGCCGCTTTGATTTTTTCAAAATCGGGGCGAAAACTTCCAGGCTGCAACGGCACCCGAACCACCACCCCACCCGCAAGCGCAATGTTGGGAACGTAGCTGTCGTAACAGGGTTCTAAAACAATGACCTCGTCGCCTGGGTGCACGATGGCCAATATGGCGGTGAGAATGGCTTGGGTTGCGCCGGCGGTGATGGTGATTTCATCGTTTGGCGAATAGGTCTTGCCATGCAAGGCGCTGATTTTTTCAGAGATCGTTTGGCGCAAAGCGGGTATGCCTGCCATGGGCGGGTATTGGTTGTGGCCCGCTTGCATCGCACGGGTGACTTCATCCACCAGTGTGGGGTCGCAAGCGAAGTCGGGAAAACCTTGGCCTAAATTGACCGCTTGGTGCTGCGCCGCCAGTGCTGACATCACAGTGAAAATGGTCGTGCCGACTTCAGGAAGACGGCTTCGAAGTTCTGGAGTTATGGGATGCGTCATTGCCAACGTGAATTAAATATCGGAATCGTTCAAATGCCCCGCCATCGCCCGGGCCACGATCTCGCGGTTCAAGCGGTTGCTCAGTAGTTGGGCAAAGGTAAATACAAAATTACGCAAATAGGCGCTGCGTTTAAAGGCCACGCGGGCCATGTTTTTACCAAAAAGATGGCCTGCGGGGCGAACGATGAGGCCTGACTTGGGCCCTTCTTCTTGAACATCGCGAACTGCCATTTCAGCGGCAATACCAACGCCAAGACCCAAGCGCACATAGGTTTTGATCACGTCAGAATCAATCGCCTCGAGGGCAATCCGAGGTTCTAATTTGTGCTCAGCAAAAGCGCGGTCAATTTTGGTGCGGCCGGTAAAGGACGGATGGTAGGTAATCAGGGGCTCTTGGGCTACGTCTTCCAAAGTAATACTTGTCTTGCCGGCCAAGGGATGATCGATAGGGAGAACAATCATGTGCTGCCATTCGTAGCAGGGCAGGGTAACCAGCTCAGCGTAATCCGCCAGTGCTTCGGTGGCGATGCCAATTTCTGCCACTTCATCAATCAACATCCTGGCGACCTGGTCGGGGGAGCCTTGGTGCAAACTGATATTGACTTTAGGGAACGCGGTGCGGAGCGCCGCTACTTTTTCAGGCAATACATAGCGGGCTTGGGTGTGGGTTGTGGCAATGGACAAGGTGCCACTGTCTTCCATGCAGTATTGCTCGCCAATGCGTTTGAGGTTTCTGACTTCTCGCAAAATCAAATCAATACTTTTGAGAACATGCTCTCCGGGCTCGGTCACGCGCTTAAGCCGCTTTCCGTGCCGAGCAAAAATTTCAATCCCTAATTCATCCTCCAGCTCAATAATGGCCTTGGAGACGCCGGGCTGGGATGTGTGAAGGGCTTTGGCGGCCTCGGTGAGGTTCAGGTTGCGGCGAACGGCTTCTTGAACAAAGCGAAATTGGTGGAGGTTCATATCAGATTGCGACTATAGATGAACTTCATTATGCTTTATTCGGGATGATTTAAAGCAATGCGAGCCAATACTTGAATCAATCGATCGTCTTCGCCCACCGCTTTTTGGAGTATGAACTCCATGGTCGGATGGGCTTGCGAAAGTGCGTTGACAAGCAAAGGAAGGTCTTCTCGCGCATGCTTACCAACGCCTAGAAACATGGGAACGATCGTAATCAAGCGAACGCCAGCGTCAATCAGCGTCTGAGCCGCCGTTGCAAGGTCTGGGGTACTTAACTCCAAATAGGCGCAGACCACGTGCATCTGATGGTTGGTAAGCCGAATTTGCTGGGCTACGGCCTCCATGGGCTTATGCCAAAGCGGGTCCCGCGAGCCATGGGCAAACAAAATAATGCCTTGTGTTGAAGTATTCATTGTCTGCGAACCAACCAAGTGAATGCTGAGAGTGAAATAAAGGAATAAATGAGGCCGGGGAGGGCTGCGGTAAACCACGGCTGCCAGCCTTGGAGATAGCCCAAATCGCCTAAGACGTTATTGAGTAAAACAAAGCTAATCCCGGCCATGATTCCGCCAAACACGAACGGGGTGATTCCGCCTGATCGAAAGTGAAGGTAGGCAAACGGCAGCGCCAAGACCATCATGACCAAACAACTCAGGGGGTAAAACATTTTTTTCCAAAATTGGATTTCGTATTTTTGAGCCGATTGGCCGTTGGAGTGAAGGTGGCGGATGTACTGGAACAAATCCACGGTTCCCATGCGCTCGGGGCGCAATACGGCCGCTGACACCATTTCAGCGCTGACTTTATTGAGCCAGGTCAGTTGCTCTTGTCGAGTCGTGACTGCGTTGCTTGCCTCTGGATTGGAGGTGTTGAATTCGGTGCGATCAACGCCTTGTAAAACCCAAGACTCTCCGGGCCCAAATACGCCGCTTTGCGCTTGCGTTAGGGAAACAATCTTCCCTCGGTTGTCGAATTCAAAAATACGCACGTCTTTCATGTGGGCATCCGAATCCAACGATCCCACGTTCACAGCAAAGCTGCTGTAGGTTTGCTTTTCCTTGATCCACGCCCCAGTTTTTCCTACCGTAATGCGCCCGCCAAATTTGGCTTTTAAGAGCTGGGCTGTTTTGTCCGCTAGCGGCGCAACATAATCACCAACGGCGAAGGTGAAAACCACAAAAAATGAACCCAGAAACAACAAGGCCCGCAGCGCCTGCCACGGCCCCAAACCGCTGGTTCGCAAAATAGTGAACTCAGAGCTCTGCGCGAACCGCGCCATCACAAAAATACTCCCGATTAACACTGTAATCGGCATCAGCTCGTAAATGTGATTGGGGATCAGCAAGGCGACGTAGATCAGCGCTTGGGCTACGGAATATCCCAAGGCGGCATCCCGCCCAATCGCACGTAATTCGTCGACAAAGTCAAAAAAGAAAAAGAGGGCAATAAATGCCAAAGTGATTGCCGCTACGGCAATCACCACTTCGGTATACAAAAGCCGGCGCAGGGTTTTCATGGGCGCTTCCCAGAAACCGTGGCAGCCCGCGGGGAGCGTTTAAAAAGCATGTTGGCCCACTGGTTATGGCGGGCGGCCAACATCAGCAAACCCAAGCCCAAAGCCCCGCCGTGCAGAAGGAGTAAAAACAAGCCCACGGGAATCTTGCCAGATTCGACCCAGTTGCGCCCCAAAATAAGAAAATTGAAATACAACACAAACACCATGAACGCAAAGAATAAATTGCCGGTTCGACCGGCCCGTGGATTCGATCCCGCTGAGGCTAATGCGATGAGCATGAGATTAAAGGCCGTCAAAATCAGACCCGCCCGCCAAGAAAATTCGCCCATGCTGGCAAGGCTAGGCGTGACGAACAATTGCAGCGTCGTCATCGTACTGGTGGGGAGGTAATTACGAGTTGACGTGTCATCGACGCCGATTTTTGTTACATAGCGGTCAAACGTTGTAATCGAGTAATCGGCTTTGCCTGCGCTTTTTTCTAAACGTTGGCCGTTTTCTAAAACCAAGAATTTATCTTGCCCGATGACCTCAATCTTTGCGCTTAAGGCCGAAGAAATAGTCTCCTTGCCTTGCTCGCGCGTCGCCATAAACACATTCGATCCTGCTGGTTTGTTATCGGGATCTTTCTCTAAGAAAAATACCCGGTTGCCATTGGATGATTCTTGGAATTGTCCGGGTTCAACCCGGGCTAAGTCACTGCGTTTTTCATAGGTATCGCGAAGATCTTCAATGCGACTAAAAGCCCACGGCAAGATCAAAAATGCGAGTAAAAATATGACCACAAAAATAGGCCAAGCAAAGCGTGAAATGGGCTTTAGCAAAGACAACAAGCCCCGCCCACTGCCAAACCAAATCACCATCTCGCTGTCGCGGTACATCCGGGTCAGGACGTTGATGATCGCGATAAACAAACACAAGGCAAGAATCGTAGGCAGGTCCGCTAAAACGGTATAGCCCATGATGACAATGACATCGGAGGGGTTAAAAACGCCACGCGATGCCTCTCCAAGGGTTCGAATCACGGTCATAGTCATCACCACAGTGACCAATACGACCAAGGTAGCCCCAAAAGTACGGGCGAGTTCTTTGCGGATAGAGTTATGGAATAACATTGGACGCGATATTAAAGGCTAAATGATGAACTTTGAACTTCAAGAAATCGGATTGGTGGGCGCTGCCCGCGAAAAATGTGATGTTTTGGTGCTTTTGGTGCCTAAAAACTTCAAAGCAACCAAAGACGCATTGTCTCAACTCGTGGCCCAAGCCCTGAAAGTGGGTGATTTGGAGGCTGGCGTAGGCAAGGTATTGCCGATGTACCGCCCAACCCAAGCGCTTGCAACTCGCCTGGTTTTGGCAAGCGCTGGAGATGGAACCTTTGCTGAAGTTCGAAAAGCCATTGTGGCCGCGCTTGGGGCAAGCAAATCCCCTGGTATGAAAAAACTGACGGTTTGCTTTGCGTCTCCCGCCAAAGAAGATGCGGTTCGCTCGGCCGTGTTGGCGGTGGCCGATGCAACCTATGTCTACAACACCACCCACTCCAAACCCCCGTCAAGAAGCTTGCAACAGATCCGCCTCTTGGCAACCAACGCCACGCAACTGATTTCGGTGTTTGACCGCGCGGTTGCGACTGTGAGCGGCGTTGAACTAGCTAAAGAATGGGCCAACCGTCCGGCAAATTTCGCCACACCGAGCTTGCTTGCCAAAGCGGCGCAAGCCTTGGCGCAACATCCCAAAATCACTTGTGAGGTATTCGGCCCCAAAGAGGTTGAAAAGCTGGGCATGGGATCTTTTTTAGCAGTGGCCCAAGGCTCTGACGAGCCGCTGCGGTTTATCGTTTTGCGTTACTCCGGGGCTGCGAAAACCCAAGCTCCGACCGTGGTGATCGGCAAGGGCATCACGTTTGACAGTGGCGGGATTTCGATCAAACCTGCCCCTGAGATGGATGAAATGAAGTTCGATATGTCGGGCGCTGCCAGCGTATTGGGATTGTTCAAGTCCTTGTCCATGCTCAAGCCCGCGGTGAATGTCGTCGGCTTGATTCCTGCCTGCGAAAACCTGATCAATGGCAAAGCCGTTAAACCGGGTGATGTGGTGACAAGCATGAGCGGCCAAACCATCGAAATATTGAATACCGACGCCGAAGGGCGCTTGGTTTTGTGTGATGCCCTGACCTATGCGGAACGCTTTAAGCCTGCGGCGGTGGTTGATATTGCGACCCTTACCGGTGCGTGTGTGATCGCTTTAGGCGCCGTGCGCAGTGGTATGTTTTCTAGCCACGACGGCTTGGCCCAGTCTTTAGAGAGTGCGTCTCAGCGATCGCAAGACCTGTGCTGGCGCATGCCTTTGGACGACGAATACGCAGAAGGCTTAAAAACTAACTTTGCTGACGTTGCTAATGTGGCGGGACGAGCGGGCGGGGCGATTACAGCTGCCAAATTTTTACAGCGCTTTACAGAAAAATTCCCTTGGGCCCACCTCGACATCGCCGGCAGCGCTTGGAAAAGCGGCCCCCAAAAGGGTGCGACCGGTCGGCCGGTGGGTTTGTTGCTTGAATTTATCTTGCCCCCGACCAAAGTCAAGTGACCGAGATTGCGTTCCACTTTGGTGCCCCCGACAAACGGGGCTACGCCCTGCGCTTGATTCGCAAAGCCGTAGGATCGGGCGCCAAGTTGTGGGTGCTTGGCGAGGGCCCTTTGTTACAAGAACTCGACAGTGCGCTTTGGTCTCTCACTGAAACCGAGTTTTTAACCCATTGTCTTTTCGATGCCCCCGAAGACATTCTCTCGCGCAGTAGCGTGGTGTTGGTCCCCGCACACGTACAGCAAAGCCATCCTGAATTCCCCATTTTGGTGAATTTGAGTAGCCAAATGCCTTCCGGTTTTGAGGTGTACACGCGAGTGATTGAAGTCGTTAGCACGGAAGACGACGACAAGGATTCGGCTCGCAACCGCTGGAAGGCCTACACGCAATTGGGCTATGCGATTTCCCGTCACGACTTGAATTTACGCTCTTAAATTTTTCTAGAAATTTTGAGGTTATCGGTGACTTCCCTCTATTAGCTTGGCAAAATTTAGGGTATGGTTCTGCCCGTGGAATATAAATTCACGATTTTTGTTAGTCTTTTCAATTTTTTGGAGTTCTTATGCAATTCAAAGTTAAAAGTGCTTTGACAGTCTTGGCTGTTGCAGCCCTGTTGGTCGCTTGCGGTAAAAAAGAAGCTGCTGCGCCTGCCGCTGCTGCTGATCCGGTCGTAAAAATTGGCCACGTTGGCCCAACCAGCGGTGCCATTGCCCACTTGGGTAAAGACAACGAAAACGGCGCCATCATGGCGATTGAAGAACTCAACGCCGCTGGCGTGATGATTGACGGTAAAAAAGTCAAGCTCGAGTTGATGGCTGAAGACGACGCAGCTGATCCTAAGCAAGGCACTGCCGTTGCTCAGAAATTGGCCGATGCCAAAGTTGCCGGCGTAATCGGTCACTTGAATTCTGGAACCTCTATCCCAGCTTCCAAAATTTACAGCGATGCTGGAATTCCTCAAATTTCTCCTTCTGCTACCAATCCTAAGTACACACGCCAAGGTTTCAAAACCACTTTCCGCGTTGTGGCTGACGACGTGCATCTCGGTAGCACATTGGGCAAATACGCAGTGGGCACCCTCAAAGGTAAAGCAATCGCTGTGGTTGATGACCGCACTGCTTACGGCCAAGGCGTAGCTGAAGAGTTCGTTAAAGCCGTTGAAGCTGCTGGCGGCAAGATTGTTGCTAAAGAGTTCACCACGGACAAAGCAACCGACTTCAACTCCATCTTGACCACCATCAAAGGTAAAAAGCCTGACGTCGTGTTCTTCGGCGGTATGGACGCAGTTGCGGGCCCTATGCTCAAGCAAATGAAATCCTTGGGCATCAAAGCCAAGTTCATGGGCGGCGACGGCATCTGCTCCACTGAGTTGATCAAACTCGCTGGCGATGCAGCCGGCGAAGACCAACTGTTTTGCGCTGAAGCGGGTGGCGTTGAAGGCGAAGCCAAAGTGGGCATGGACGACTTCAAAGCGAAGTTCAAAACCAAGTTCAACGCTGACGTTCAAGTCTACGCTCCTTACGTTTACGACTCCGTGAAGATCATGGTTGCTGCCATGGTTGCTGCTAACTCTTCTGACCCCGCTAAATACCTCCCCGTATTGGCTGCAACAAAAGACTTCAAAGGCGTCACTGGCCCCATCACGTTTGACGAAAAAGGCGACATCAAAAATGGCGCTTTGACTCTGAAAACCATCCGTGGCGGACAGTTGGTAACTTTGGCTGTGATTCGCTAATTGATGCGAAAAGCACGCTAAATTTTTAGCCAAGCTACCAAAAGGGAGTGCCTGAAAAGGCGCTCCCTTTTTTTATGCTTTCAGGTGCAGTCACTCCGAGGCAAGCATCAAAGACAGGTTAGAATCGACGGTTCTGGAGAGGTGGATGAGCGGTTTAAGTCACACGCCTGGAAAGCGTGCGAGGGGTCAAACCCTCCGCGGGTTCGAATCCCGCCTTCTCCGCCAGAAATAGCAAATAAAACGGGCCCCTGTGGCCCGTTTTTTTCGTTTGCGTCACCTCAACGCCACAAATCGCGGCAAAAAATGATGCATCGCAGCAGTAGACAGGCATTTAGTCCTTACACTTCGCGCTCACTGCGTATTTTTTGGCTTTCCGTTGGAGTTCCCTGATGAAGTTTCGCTTTCCCATCATCATCATCGATGAAGATTTTCGCTCCGAGAACACCTCGGGTTTGGGTATCCGCGCTTTGGCTGATGCCATTGAATCGGAAGGGTTCGAGGTCTTGGGCGTGACGAGTTATGGCGACTTAAGCCAATTTGCGCAGCAACAAAGCCGTGCGAGTGCTTTTATTTTGTCGATTGATGACGAAGAATTCACGCCCGGGCCTGACTTAGACCCTGCCGTTTTGAATCTTCGGCAATTCATTGCGGAGGTGCGCAGAAAAAACCTAGATGTTCCGATTTATGTCTACGGCGAAACCAAAACCTCGCGCCATATTCCCAATGACATTTTGCGGGAGTTGCATGGGTTTATTCATATGTTTGAAGACACCCCAGAGTTTGTCGCTCGCCATATTATTCGAGAAGCCAAGAGTTACCTCGAAGGCGTTCAGCCGCCGTTTTTCAAAGCGCTGTTGGACTACGCAGAAGACGGCTCTTACTCTTGGCATTGCCCAGGGCATTCGGGTGGCGTTGCTTTCCTTAAAAGCCCAGTGGGGCAAATGTTCCACCAGTTTTTTGGTGAAAATATGTTGCGGGCTGACGTGTGTAATGCGGTAGAAGAACTGGGGCAGTTACTTGACCATACCGGACCGGTTGCGGCTTCCGAGCGCAACGCGGCTCGGATTTTCAATGCGGACCACTGCTTTTTCGTAACCAACGGAACCAGTACTAGTAACAAAATGGTGTGGCACCACACGGTAGCTCCAAACGATGTGGTGGTGGTGGACCGCAATTGCCATAAGTCGATTCTTCACGCCATCATCATGACCGGGGCGATCCCCGTTTTCTTGAAACCCACGCGAAACCACTTTGGCATTATCGGCCCGATCCCTAAGAGTGAGTTTGAGCCGGCCACGATCAAAGCCAAAATCAAGTCCAACCCGCTGGTTAAAGAGCACTTGGCCGATGTGGATATCAACATGATCAAGCCCCGGGTTTTGACTCTCACGCAGTCCACCTACGACGGCGTTTTGTACAACACCGAGACGGTCAAAGGCTTGCTTGATGGCTATGTCGAAAACATCCATTTTGATGAAGCTTGGCTGCCTCACGCTGCGTTTCACCCGTTTTACGGAACCTACCACTCGATGGGTAAAAATCGTGCGCGTCCTAAAGAGGCCATGGTGTACGCAACCCAGTCGATTCACAAACTGCTGGCCGGTATTAGCCAAGCGAGCCATGTATTGGTTCAAGACTCGCAAACCGTCAAGCTCGATAAGCATTTGTTTAACGAAGCCTATTTGATGCACACCTCGACCAGCCCGCAGTACAGCATCATTGCCAGCTGTGACGTGGCGGCGGCCATGATGGAGCCTCCCGGTGGGACGGCTTTGGTAGAAGAAAGCATTGCCGAGGCTTTGGACTTTCGCCGTGCGATGCGCAAGGTCGATGAAGAATACGGCGATGACTGGTGGTTCAAAGTTTGGGGCCCCGACAAACTCGTGGACGAAGGCATTGGGCGGGCGGACGACTGGATCATCAAAGGCGAATCCGCAAAAGCCAAGGCTGGCGTGAATTGGCACGGCTTTGGCAAGATGGCGACGGGCTTTAATATGCTCGATCCGATTAAATCGACCATCGTCACGCCGGGGATGGACTTGAACGGCAAGTTTGCCAAAACCGGTATTCCCGCCAGTATCGTGACCAAGTTTTTAGCAGAGCACGGCGTGGTGGTTGAAAAAACCGGGCTTTACAGCTTTTTCATCATGTTCACCATCGGCATTACCAAAGGCCGTTGGAACAGCATGTTGACGGCCTTGCAGCAGTTCAAAGATGACTACGCAAAAAATCAGCCCATGTGGCGCGTGCTCCCCGAGTTCTGCCAGAAATACCCCAAGTACGAAAAGATGGGCCTGGCGGACTTGTGCCAGCATGTGCATCAGCTTTATGCCAAGTACGACATCGCGCGCTTAACGACGGATATGTATTTAAGCGACCTCACCCCCGCGATGAAGCCCAGCGACGCCTACGCACACATTGCCCTTCGCAAAACGGAGCGGGTTGAAATTGATCACCTGGAAGGCCGAATCACGGTGGGACTTGTCACGCCGTATCCACCGGGAATTCCTTTGTTGATTCCTGGCGAAGTTTTCAACAAGAAAATTGTGGATTACTTGAAGTTCGCTCGCGAATTTAACGCCCAGTGCCCCGGTTTTGAAACCGACATCCATGGCCTGGTGGAAGAAGAGGGCGCAGACGGCAAAAAGCATTATTTTGCGGACTGCGTTCGCTAAGCCGAGAACGATGGAGGGAGCTAACTCAGTTAGCCCTCCGCCATCACGCCCATGGTTTTGCTGAAACCGCCATCCACATAGGTGATTTCAGCGGTCACGCCCGCAGCGAGGTCGCTCATTAAAAACGCGGCGACGTTGCCGACATCTTCGGTTGTGACATTGCGCCGAATCGGTGAGGCATTCGCCACTACGCCCATCAGGCGGCCAAAGTCTTTGATGCCGCTAGCTGCAAGGGTTTTAATGGGGCCTGCGCTGATGCCGTTGACCCGAATGCCTTTGGCTCCAACGGCCTCCGCCAAATAACGAACCGATGACTCCAGCGAGGCTTTGGCCAAGCCCATGGTGTTGTAGTTCGGGATGATGCGCTCTGCGCCAAGGTAGGTGAGGGTGAGCAAGGCCGCCTTCGGGCTCAAAAACGGAAGGGCCGCTTTGGCCATGGCTGGGAAGCTGTAGGCGCTGATGTCGTGGGCAATTTTGAAACCCTCGCGGCTTAAGCCTTCTAAGAAATTTCCGGCAATGGCTTCGCGCGGCGCAAAGCCGATGCTGTGGACAAAGCCGTCAAATTGGGGCCAATGGGCTGACAAATCAGCAAAGAGTTTGTCAATTTGGGCGTCGTCACCGACATCGCAATCAAAGATCAAGGTGGAGTTAAAGTCAGCCGCAAACTCCGTAATGCGGTCTTTAAAGCGTTCGCCCACGTAGCTAAAAGCCAGTTCGGCACCTTGTTCATGGCATGCTTTGGCAATCCCATAGGCAATAGAGCGGTTAGACAACACGCCGGTGATCAACAATTTCTTACCTGCTAAAAAGCCCATTTCAATTTCCTCAAAAAATACCTCGGTCTGAGGCAGAATTGTCGCATGCGTTTACTGGCTAGCCTCCTGCTGTTTCTACTGAGCCTTCCGGCTTGGGCAGCGCATGGCTATTCTTTGTGGGGAGACCTGCAATACCCTGCGGGGTTTGGTCATTTTTCCTATGTCAACCCGCAAGCCCCCAAGGGGGGAGAGTTGCGTTTAGTCAGTAACCAACGCACCTCCACGTTTGACAAGTACAACCCCTTTACCGTCAAAGGCTCGGCCCCAGCGTATCTCAGCAGCCTGCTTTTTGATACCTTGCTTTCTGGGGCCCTTGATGAAACTGCCGCAGCCTACGGTTTGCTGGCGCAAGAGGTCCAAGTCTCCGCTGACGGGTTGTCTGCCACCTTCGTCATTCGAGAGGCGGCCCGATTTCACAACGGCGACCCGGTGTTGGCCTTGGATGTGAAACATAGCTTTGACACCCTCAACAGTGCTTTGGCAGCGCCGGGGTACCGAACCGCTTTGGAAGACGTTGCGGGGGCAGACGTGATCGGCTTACGCACCATTCGGTTTCGCTTTAAACACCCCAACCGCGAGTTGCCGTTAACGGTGGGCGGATTACCTGTTTTTAGCCACCAATGGGGCAGGGTGGGTGGCGTTGCCAAACCGTTTGACCAAGTCGTAATGGATATCCCCATAGGTAGCGGGCCGTACAAAATTGGTCCCGTTAATTTTGGGAAAGACATTAGCTATGTGCGTGACCCAAAGTACTGGGCTAAAGAACTTCCGGTGCGCGTGGGAAGTGCCAATTTTGACCGCATCACCGTCAAAATTTACAAAGACAATACCGCGCGGCTCGAAGCTTTAAAAGCGGGCGAGTTTGATTTGATGCGGTTTTTTTCTGCGGGCGACTGGGCCCGTCGCGTGACGGGGAAAAAGTTTGATTCGGGTGAGTTGGTTAAAGCCGAATTAACCCACCGCTTGCCGACCGGTTTTCAAAGTTATGTGTTGAATACCCGCAGAGCCAAACTCCAAGATGTGCGGGTTCGACAAGCCTTAGGATTAGCGATTGACTTTGAGTGGATGAATCGCCAAATGTTTTACGGCGCTTACCAACGCGTGCAAGGCCTTTTTGGCAATACTCAATGCCAAGCGAAAAGCGAGCCCGATGTCAGTGAGAAATCACTCATGGAGCCATTGAACGCCCATATTCCCAGCGCAGCGTGGGGGCCGATGGTGTCAGCCCCGCGCACCGATGGTGAAAACAGTTTGCGCAACAACTTGCGACAAGCGCAGGCCTTACTCAAAGAAGCGGGGTGGACGTACCGCGAGGGCGCTTTGCGCAACGCCCAAGGCGAGCCATTGGAGCTTGAGTACCTTGACAGCAACGAAGCCGGGGCGCGGGTGGTGACGCCGTGGGCGCGAAATTTAGAAAAAATTGGCGTGAAATTAGTTTTCCGCCCAGTGGATTTCGCCTTGTACCAACAACGCTTGCAAAAGTTTGAGTTTGATATCACTTCGATGGCTTACCAGGGAACCCATAACCCAGGCCAAGAGTTTGCTGATTTGTTTGGTAGCAAGGCCGCAGATACTGAAGACTCAGGCAACCATGCCGGACTTAAAAACCCAGCAGTAGATGCCTTGATAGTCAAAATGACAGGCGCAAAAACCAAATCGGAATTGATCAGTGCTTGCAAAGCCTTAGACCGTGTGATTGGCCACAGCTACCTTCTCTTGCCCCAATGGTCTGCTGCGAGCCATCGTTTGGCCTACAACGCTTGGAAATTGCAGCAGCCGCCCCGCATGCCGCCTTACGCACAAGGCGAAACCTGGGCGATAGACACTTGGTGGGCTAAATAATGCTTTTGTATATTTTTAAACGCCTCGCGCTCATGGTGCCTACTTTGTTTGGTGTCTTGTTGCTGACCTTCGTGGTGATTCAGTTTGTTCCTGGCGGGCCGGTGGAGCAATATTTAGCTGAAGCCAAGTCGAGTGCAGGGGGCGGGACTGCGGAGGGCGCAGGCCTAAGCTACCGAGGCGCTCAGGGAGTGGACCCCAAGCGCATTGCCCAAGCCAAAGCCTTGTATGGTTTTGACAAGCCGGCGCCCGAACGATTTTGGCAAATGTTGGTGCAGTTTGCGCACTTTGATTTAGGTAAGAGCTTTTTCCAAAACCGCGATGTGTCCGAACTGTTATGGGAAAAATTACCCGTGTCGATGAGTTTAGGGCTCTGGACTTTTTTTATCAGTTATCTGATTGCTGTTCCCTTGGGTGTAGCCAAAGCCGTTCGCGCCGGTTCGCGTTTTGACTTCGTTACCACGCTAATTATTTTGGTGGGGTACGCCATCCCAGGTTTTGTTTTAGGCGTGGCGCTTTTGGTTATTTTTGGTGGACAGCTGCAGTGGTTTCCCTTGCGCGGATTGACGTCTGGGCAATGGGAGCAAATGGCTTGGGGCGCACGGATTGTGGATTACTTGTGGCATATCGCTTTGCCCGTGACTGCGATGGTGATGGGCAGCTTTGCGGTGACCGCCATGCTCACTAAAAATGCGTTTTTAGAAGAGATTCGAAAGCAGTATGTGTTAACGGCCCGCGCCAAAGGCCTGTCTGAACGCACCGTTCTTTGGAAACACGTGATGCGCAACGCCTTGATACCGATTATTACGGGCTTCCCAGCTGCTTTTGTGGGGGCGTTTTTTACGGGCTCCCTGTTAATCGAAACCCTGTTCTCTTTGGATGGCTTGGGGCTCTTGAGTTACGAGAGCGTGATTCGGCGGGATTACCCGGTGGTCATGGGAACGCTGTTTTTTTTCACTCTGATTGGGTTGGCAACCAAATTGGTGTCTGATCTTTGCTACGTCTGGGCCGATCCCCGTGTCAAATTCGATTAACGCCCCCTCGTTAAGTCCAGGTCGCCGAGCGTGGTTACGCTTTAAGCGCAACCGCTTGGGGTTTTATAGCCTGTGGGGTATGGCGTTTTTATTAGTGATCAGCCTGGCTGCCGAGCTGGTCTCTAACGATCGGCCTTTGGTCGTGAAGTACCAGGGTGAATTGTTGTTTCCGGTGCTGCAAGACTACCCCGAGACCCGTTTCGGTGGTGACTTTGCTACCCCGACCGACTACCTCGATCCCTTTATCACCCAGCGCTTGGCAGAGCCCGGTAATTGGGCGGTTTTCGCGCCCAACCGATACGGCCCTAAAACGCTCAATTACTTTGCCCAAGCGCCCAACCCCGCGCCGCCCAGCGCGGCCAATCTTCTAGGAACCGATGACCGAGGGCGAGATTTGTTGGCCCAGTTGATTTATGGATTTCGGGTGAGTGTTCTTTTTGCGTTGGCCCTGACATTGAGTGGGGTTGTTCTTGGCGTTTTGTTGGGCGCGGTACAAGGCTTTTATGGGGGCCGAACTGATTTGTGGTTTCAGCGGGCGATAGAGATTTGGAGCGCCATGCCGGAGCTGTATCTGCTGATTATTTTTAGCGCCATTTTTTCTCCCAGCATCACTTTGCTCTTGGTTTTATTGAGTTTATTTGGCTGGATGGGTTTGAGTGATTACATTCGTGCTGAGTTTTTGCGCAATCGACAGATGGATTACGTAAGGGCGGCCCGCGCGATGGGCTTAAGTAACGCCCACATTATTTGGCGGCATATTCTTCCCAACAGCTTAACGCCCGTGGTGACTTTTCTGCCTTTTCGGATGAGCGGCGCGATTTTGGCGCTGACGTCTTTGGATTTTTTAGGCTTGGGTGTGCCTCCCGGAACCCCGTCTTTGGGCGAACTTCTTTCTCAAGGAAAAAATAATATCGATGCGTGGTGGATATCGCTGTCGACGTTTGCCGTGCTGGTACTGACGTTGTTGCTTTTGACGCTGATGGGCGATGCCTTGCGCGATGCGCTCGATCCTAGAAAGCAGTCGCTATGAGCCTGCTAGACATTCAAGGTCTCAGCCTCGCTTTTGATGGCACAGAAGTGATCAGCGGCTTGGACCTGCGGATGGAGCCCGGCCAACGTTGGGCCTTGGTGGGCGAGTCGGGATCTGGGAAAACGGTGACGGCTTTAAGTCTTTTGGGCTTGGCGCAAGATGCTCACACGTCTGGCCACGCTTGGTTTGAAAGTTCTGAAGGTCTTGTGGATTTACTCAACCTGCCAGCGCTGCAGTTGCAAGCCTTGCGCGGGCGCGATATCGCCATGGTGTTTCAAGAGCCGATGACCGCGCTCAACCCTGTGTTTACGATAGGCGAGCAAATTTCGGAAGTTTTACAAACCAAAATGGGGATACCCTTAAAGCAAGCCCACGCTGCGGCGGTGCAGTTGCTGTTAGACACCGGAATCGACGAGCCCGAGCGACGCGCCCACGCCTATCCGCACCAGCTCTCCGGCGGACAGCGACAACGCGCCATGATTGCCATGGCCTTGGCCTGCCGCCCCAAGCTTTTATTGGCCGATGAGCCGACGACCGCGTTGGACGTGACGGTGAGAAAGCAAATTTTGGATTTGCTGGGTGAGCTGCAAACGCGGTATGAAATGGCCGTGCTTTTGATTACCCATGATCTCAATTTGGTTCGCCAGTTTGCCGACCATGTCGCCATCATGCAAACCGGCGTTTTGGTGGAGCAAGGCCCTGTCCAAACGATTTTCAATGCGCCAAAACATGCGTACACCCAAAAATTACTTTCTAGCGCTCCTGTGCGCAGCGTGGTGGATACCAACCGATCGGCAAAGATCGCCATCGCCGTCGATAAATTAAAGGTCTCTTACCCGGTGGCGGGAAAAGGGTGGCGGTCGTGGTTTCGAAAAAATATTTTTGTGGCGGTTGAAAACGCCAGTTTCACCTTGGGCGAGGGACAAACGCTGGGTATTGTGGGGGAGTCTGGGTCCGGAAAGTCGTCTCTCGCTTTGGCCGTTTTGGGCTTGACGCCTTTTACAGGAAAGGTGTCTATTTTTGGGCAATCTTTTGGCGTATCCCATCGGCAAGACCGCGCGTTGCGCAAAGAAATTCAAGTGGTTTTTCAAGATCCTTATGCGTCGCTATCTCCGCGCATGACGGTGCAGGACATCGTTGGCGAGGGCTTGCGGTTGCACCAATCCCAGCTGAACGAGCAGGAAACGCAAGCCAAGCTCAGTTCCGTTTTAGAAGAAGTGGGCTTGTCTGACAAGCAGTTTCCTGGCCTGTTACAGCGCTACCCTCACCAGTTTTCAGGCGGACAACGCCAGCGTTTGGCGATTGCGCGGGCTTTGGTGGTCGGGCCGCGGGTGCTTGTCTTGGATGAGCCGACCAGCGCCTTGGATATCAGCCTGGCCCAGCAGGTGTTGGCCTTGTTGGCCCAGTTGCAACGGGATCGGGGCTTGAGCTATGTTTTGATTACCCACGATATTGCGGTGATCCGAGCGATGGCCCATCAGGTGATGGTTCTGAAAAATGGAACTGTGGTCGAAATGGGCGAACACGCCGAGGTTCTTGACCATCCACAGCATCCTTATACCCAAACCTTGCTTGCCGCTTCGCATTAAATCCTTAAAAATCATGGCTCTACTGCTGTTTTTGCAGTACAATCCAAGCTTCACGACCAAACGGGCGGGTTTTTACCGCCCGTTTTTTTTGGTCGATTGTTTTTCGATGTTGCGGAAAGTTTTTGCAGCATCTTTTGTTTAAAGCGGAACTTCGTAGCGTGGCATTGCAAGAAATCGTAGCGCAAATCGTCACCGGCCTGGGCTATGACTTGGTCGAGATTGAGCGTTCGGCGGGCGGTTTGCTTCGCATCACGATTGATTTGCCTTGGGTCAAGGCCGCCGAGGGGCAAGAGCAGATTGAGCAGTTTGTGAATGTGGAAGATTGTGAAAAAGTCACGCGCCAGTTGCAATTTGCTCTAGAGGTGGATGCGATTGAGTACCGCCGGTTGGAGGTGTCTTCACCGGGCATTGACCGACCGCTTCGCCATGTGGCGGATTTTGAGCGGTTTGTCGGGCAGATGGTTGATGTGAATTTGAAGGCAGCTATTGGCGCCGCAGCGACAGGACTCGTTAGCGCGACCCGAAAGAAGTTTCGGGGAACGCTTGAGCGAACGGTGGATGAGCAGGGTGTGGTGGGTTGGCAAATCGTTTGGAGCGACGCGCCACCGGTCAAACCAGGCCAACGGGTGAGCAAGAAGCGGGTATTGCCGCCCTTGCAAGCTTTGGGTTTTACGCTGGATGAATTGCGCGAAGCGCGGTTAGCACCGATTGTGAGTTTTAAGGGGCGACAAGGGTTGCCAGGTTTGGGTTCTCAGGACCCAGATTCCATTTCGTAGTCATTGAATAGAGTGTTCAGGAGAGTCAAGGCATGAATCGCGAATTGTTAATGTTGGTGGAAGCTATTTCACGTGAAAAAAATGTAGAACGTGACGTGGTGTTGGGCGCCGTTGAGGCTGCTTTGGCACAAGCCACAAAAAAACTGTATGCCGGTGATGTAGATATTCGTGTTGCACTTGACCGTGACAGCGGCAACTACGAAACCTTCCGCCGTTGGCACGTCGTTCCCGATGAGGCCGGTTTGCAATTGCCTGACCAAGAAATTTTGCATTTCGAAGCCAAAGAGCAAATTGCAGACATTGAGGTGGACGAATACATTGAAGAAGCGATTGAATCGGTTCCCATTGGCCGTATCGGCGCCATGGCAGCCAAGCAAGTCATTTTGCAAAAAATTCGCGACGCTGAGCGTGAAATGCTGCTCAATGAATTCATGTCCCGGGGCGACAACATCTTTGTCGGTACCGTCAAGCGCATGGACAAGGGCGACATCATTGTCGAAAGCGGCCGCGTAGAAGGCAGACTGCGCCGCACAGAAATGATTCCCAAAGAAAATCTGCGCGTAGGCGACCGGGTTCGCGCCATGATCATGGAAGTCGATTTGACTCTGCGCGGAGCGCCGATTATTTTGTCGCGCTCAGCCCCTGAGTTCATGATCGAGTTGTTCCGCCAAGAAGTGCCTGAAATTGAGCAAGGCTTGCTGGAGATTAAATCTTGCGCCCGTGACCCAGGTTCTCGCGCCAAGATTGCAGTCCTTTCTCACGACAAGCGGGTTGATCCGATTGGAACCTGCGTAGGCGTGCGCGGGACCCGTGTCAACGGCGTGACCAATGAGCTCGCCGGTGAGCGCGTTGATATTGTTTTGTGGAGCGAAGACCCCGCCCAGTTTGTGATCGGCGCACTGGCTCCTGCCAACGTATCTTCGATTGTTGTCGATGAAGAGCGCCACGGCATGGACGTAGTGGTTGACGAAGAAAACTTGGCTATTGCGATTGGCCGTGGCGGACAAAATGTGCGCCTGGCCTCTGAGCTGACCGGTTGGAAAATCAACATCATGGACGCTGCCGAGTCAGCCCAAAAGATTGCCGTTGAAACCGACTCAGGCCGCAAACTGTTCATGGAAAAATTGGATGTTGACGAAGAAATCGCTGACATCTTGATCGCCGAAGGCTTTACCAGTCTTGAAGAAGTGGCCTATGTCCCGCTGCAAGAAATGCTGGAAATTGAAAGCTTTGACGAAGATACGGTGAACGAGTTGCGCAACCGTGCGAAAGACGCGCTTTTAACCATGGAAATCGCCCACGAAGAAAATGTGGACGGAGTGTCTCAAGATCTTCGTGACTTGGGCGGACTCACTCCAGAACAAATTGGCAAATTAGCAGACGGCGGCGTTCACACCCGCGATGATCTTGCAGACCTTGCCACCGACGAACTTACAGAAATTACAGGCCAGTCTACGGATGAAGCCACGACCCTGATCATGAAGGCGCGCGAACATTGGTTTACCAATGACGCCGCTTCTCAAGAGTAATGGTCATGAAAGGTTACAAAATAAATGTCAAGTACGACCGTCGCCGAGTTTGCTAATGAGCTCAAGAAATCCACCGAAACCTTGTTGGATCAATTGAAGTCAGCAGGGGTTTCTAAAACGTCTGCTACCGATGTCCTAACGGATGCCGACAAGCACAGCTTATTAAATTTTTTGCAAAGTAGCCACGGCACAGCCGGTGCGGAACGCAAAAAAATCACCTTAGTCAAAAAACAGACCACTGAAATCAAGCAGGCCGATGCTACGGGCAAGGCCCGTACCATTCAGGTTGAAGTCCGTAAAAAGCGAACCTTCGTCCGCCGTGAAGATGGCTCAGACGCATCTGCCGACAGCATCGAACCCTCCGTGGTTGATATGCCAGCGGCTTCGGTGATTGACGATGCAGAACTGCTTCGCCGCGAAGAAGAAGCGCGAAAGCAGGCAGAGTTCCTGCGTCGCCAAGAAGAAGAGTTAACGGCAAGACGCCAAGAACGCGAATCGCAAGAAGCCAGCGCCCGCGCTGCTGCCGAAAAAGCGGCAGCCAAAGCCCAAGAGGTCTTGGTAAAAAGCGCTGCGAAGAAAGCCAAAGCCAAAACCCCTGAAGAACTAGAAGCCCAAGCTGCCGCTGAGGCCTTGGCCATTGAGGCGGCAAAGCGCGCTCTTGAAGAGGTCAAGGCTGCCGCTGAAGTGGCGTCTCAAGCGGCTGCCAAAGAGGAAACTGCCCGCGCGGTTGATCTCGGTACTCGCCGGCGTAAAGCCGAAGACGAGGCCGCTGCGATTCGCTCGATGATGTCCACCCCTAACAAGGTTGTTACCGCTAAGAAGCCAGAAGTGGTCAAGCCTGTGGTTGACCCTAAAGCGGCCATTAAAGGTACGTTGCATAAACCAGCGGCTGGTTCCACCGTTGCCAAAGCGAAACCGGGTGCAACCGGAGCGGCTGGCGCCCCTGGTGCGGGTAAAGAAGTTAAATCGTCCAAGTTGTCTAGCAGCTGGGCGGGGGACCCTGCGAAAAAGAAAGAACTCAAAACCCGTGGCGATACGGGTGCTGGAGCCGGCCGTTCAACCAATTGGCGCAGCGGCCCGCGCGGCAAACGTGGCAGTGACCGCGATCGTGATGACCACGTGCAAGCAGCCCCTGTTGAAGCACGAATTATTGAAGTGCACGTTCCTGAAACCATCACCGTGGCCGAATTGGCACACAAGATGGCGATCAAGGCGTCTGAAGTGATCAAGCAGCTGATGAAACTCGGTCAGATGGTCACTATCAACCAGCCTTTAGACCAAGACACGGCCATGATTGTGGTTGAAGAGTTAGGTCACACCGCTGTGATTGCCGCCCTAGATGACCCAGAGGCATTCACCGACGATGACGTCACCCAAGCCCAGTATGAGTCCGTGTCACGCGCCCCTGTGGTGACCGTGATGGGTCACGTTGACCACGGAAAAACGTCGCTACTCGATTACATCCGCCGTGCCAAAGTCGCATCGGGCGAGGCTGGTGGAATTACCCAGCACATTGGTGCCTACCATGTGGAAACCCCACGCGGAATGATTTCATTCTTGGATACTCCAGGACACGAAGCGTTTACCGCCATGCGTGCCCGTGGTGCTAAAGCCACTGACATTGTGATTTTGGTGGTGGCGGCTGACGATGGCGTGATGCCGCAAACCAAAGAAGCGATCAAACACGCGAAAGCAGCCGGTGTTCCGATTGTGGTGGCGATCAACAAAATAGATAAGCCGGACTCCAACCCCGAACGCGTTAAAAACGAATTGGTGGTGGAAGAGGTGGTTCCTGAAGAGTTTGGTGGTGATTCACCCTTCGTTTCCGTCTCAGCTAAAACAGGCCAAGGCATTGACGCCTTGTTAGAACAGGTTTTGTTGCAGGCTGAAATTTTAGAACTCAAAGCGCCTATCGATGCCATGGCCAAAGGCCTGGTGATTGAGGCGCGTTTGGACAAAGGCCGGGGCCCTGTGGCGACGGTTTTAGTTCAGTCTGGAACGCTCAAAGCGGGTGATGTGGTTCTTGCGGGTCAAACCTTTGGCCGTGTTCGTGCCATGTTGGATGAAAACGGCAAGCCGATTAAAGAGGCGGGCCCATCGATTCCAGTAGAGATTCAAGGTTTGACGGAAGTTCCTCAAGCCGGTGACGAGTTCATGGTGATGTCCGATGAGCGCCGTGCCCGTGAAATTGCAACCTACCGCGCTGGTAAGTTTCGCAATACTAAACTGGCCAAACAACAATCGGCCAAGCTTGAGAATATGTTCAGCGATCTGTCTTCCGGCGACGTCAAAATGCTGCCTATCATCGTTAAAGCCGATGTGCAGGGTTCGCAAGAAGCCTTGGCCTCGTCCTTGCTCAAACTGTCTACCGAAGAAGTCAAAGTTCAAATGGTCTACACCGCTGTGGGCGGTATCAGTGAATCCGACATCAACTTAGCGATAGCGAGTAAAGCGATTGTGATTGGCTTTAACGTACGAGCCGATGCAGGTGCCCGCAAATTGGCGGAACACAACGGCGTCGACATTCATTACTACAACATCATTTATGACGCTGTTGATGAATTGAAGGCCGCGATGTCGGGCATGCTGGCTCCAGAAAAACGCGAAGAAATTATCGGTATGGCCGAAATTCGCACCGTGTTTGTGGCATCGAAGATCGGTACCGTTGCGGGTTGTATGGTCACGGGTGGCTTTGTCAACCGGACCGCACACTTCCGCTTGCTGCGTGAGAACGTGGTGATTTACACCGGCGAGTTGGATTCCTTGAAGCGCATGAAAGACGATGTTCGCGAAGTCAAAGAAGGGTTTGAGTGCGGTATCAAGCTTAAAAACTACAACGACATTGCCGTGGGCGACCAGTTGGAGTTCTTTGAGATCAAGGAAATTGCGCGCTCGATTTAAGCGAAGTGCCAAGGTATGCGTAAAAAGTCATCAACACCCAACCGTGGTTTTCGCGTAGCCGATCAGATTCAACGGGACCTGACCGAACTGATCGCTCGCGAGCTCAAAGACCCTCGGGTGGGGATGGTCACGATCCAATCGGTGGAAGTGACGCCTGACTACGCGCATGCCAAGGTGTATTTCAGCCTGCTGGTGGGTGACCCCGCGCAGTGTGCTGAAGGGCTGAATCAGGCAGCAGGATTTTTACGCGCCGGTTTGTTCAAGCGTTTGCACATTCATACCGTTCCGACGCTGCATTTTTTGTTCGACCAAACGACTGAGCGTGCTGCAGATATGAATGCATTGATCGCTCGCGCCGTTGCTTCTCGCGCTCAGGAGGTCTAAACGTATGAATGCGCCACGTGCACGGGTTGCAAGGCGCCCTGTGCATGGGGTGCTTTTGCTTGACAAGCCTTTGGGTTTATCCAGTAACCAAGCTTTACAAAAAGCCAAGTGGCTTTTTCGTGCTGAAAAAGCAGGTCACACCGGAACGTTGGACCCCTTAGCGACAGGCGTTTTGCCTCTTTGTTTTGGGGCAGCCACGAAATTCAGCCAAATGCATTTGGATGCAAACAAGGTGTACGAAGCGGTTTTACACCTGGGCGTCAAGACAACAACAGCGGATGCTGAAGGCGAGGTGCTGGTAACCCGGCCTGTCCATGTCAGCAAAGAAGATATTGAGAGGGTGGTGAAGCAGTTCACCGGGCCTATCAGCCAGGTGCCACCGATGCATAGCGCCTTAAAGAAGGATGGCAAAGCGTTGTATGAATATGCCAGAGCGGGCATAGAGGTTGAACGCCAAGCGCGTTCGGTAACGATTTTTGAGTTGAAGGTTTTGGAGGGGCCCACTGTGGAGGTTCCCCATTTGCTAAAAATTGAAGTGAGTTGCAGCAAGGGAACCTACATCCGCACCCTGGGTGAAGACATGGGTGAGGCTTTGGGTTGTGGGGCGCATCTGAGCTTTTTGCGCCGGATTCGGACAGGGGACTTTGCCCAAGACCGATGCATCTCGTTGGAAGCGCTCGAAGCAATGGACGATGACGGCCGCATGAAGGAATTGTTAGAAGTGGACTCCTTGCTTGAAGGTCACATCGCGGTAACGCTTGACAGTGACAATGCGGCGAGGTTTCTGAGTGGGGTACGCAGGCGTGGCGCTTGGGCAGATGCCGCTAGTGTGGCCGTGTATGCAGACCAACCACGCGCTTTGTTAGGAACAGCCCATGTGCTCTCTGGGGAACTTATCCCCGGGCGGCTTTTGAGCCCGATAGATATCCGTGAGGTGCAGGCCCAACAGGGCGTGCCCAGCCATTAAAAGACCTTGAATTGAAATTTGAATTTAGATAGAAAGTGAACCATGACAAGTAAGCAAATCAGAAACATTGCGATCATCGCCCACGTTGACCATGGAAAAACCACCATGGTTGACCAACTTTTGCGTCAGTCCGGCACCTTTGCCGAACACGAAAAAGTGGTTGACACCGTCATGGACAACAACGCGATTGAAAAAGAACGTGGTATCACGATCTTGGCCAAAAATTGTGCAGTGACTTGGGAAGGCACCCACATCAATATCGTAGATACCCCTGGACATGCGGACTTCGGTGGTGAAGTCGAGCGTGCTCTGTCGATGGTCGACGGCGTGGTGTTGCTGATTGATGCCCAAGAAGGCCCGATGCCACAAACCCGATTCGTAACGAAGAAAGCCTTGGCTTTGGGTTTGAAGCCGATTTTGGTTGTCAATAAAGTGGACAAACCCGGTGCGCGTCCTGACTTCGTTGTCAACGCTGCGTTTGATTTGTTTGACAAACTCGGCGCGACCGATGAGCAACTCGATTTCCCCGTGGTGTACGCCTCTGGTATCAACGGTTGGTCTTCTATGGTGGAAGGCGCTCCTGGTGAGCAGTGGGGCCCTGACATGTCGGCCTTGTTCAATACCGTACTCAACCACGTTCCTTCACAAAAAGGAGACCCTGCCGCTCCTTTGCAGTTGCAAATTTCTGCTCTCGATTTCTCCACCTTTGTGGGTCGCATCGGTGTAGGCCGCATCAGCCAAGGAACCATCAAACCGATGATGGACGTGGTTGTGATGGAAGGCACGGATGGCAAGGCTGTCAAAGGCCGTATCAATCAGGTTTTGACATTCCAAGGCTTAGAGCGGGTTCAGGCCACAGAAGCCGGCCCTGGTGAAATCGTTTTGATCAACGGTATTACCGAAATCGGCATTGGTGTCACGATCACTGACCCGATCAACCCAGCGCCCCTTCCCATGCTCAAGGTCGACGAGCCGACCTTGACCATGAATTTCTGCGTCAATACCAGCCCCTTGGCCGGACGCGAAGGCAAGTACGTTACCAGCCGTCAAATCTGGGATCGCTTGCAAAAAGAGTTACAACATAACGTGGCCTTGCGCGTTAAAGAAACCGATGAAGAAGGTATTTTCGAAGTGATGGGCCGGGGTGAGTTGCACCTCACGATATTGCTTGAAAACATGCGCCGTGAAGGCTACGAGTTAGCGGTTTCAAAACCACGCGTGGTGTTCCGTGATGTCAACGGTGAAAAGCACGAGCCTATTGAGTTGGTGACTGCGGATATTGAAGAGCAACACCAAGGCGGCGTCATGCAAGCTTTGGGCGAGCGCAAAGGTGAACTCGTGAATATGGAGCCCGATGGACGGGGCCGTGTTCGCTTGGAATACCGAATTCCTGCGCGTGGACTGATTGGTTTTACCAATGAGTTTTTGAACTTGACGCGTGGATCGGGGTTGATCTCCAATATCTTTGACAGCTACGAAGCGCACAAAGGCGATATTGGTGGCCGTAAAAATGGCGTTTTGATCTCCATGGACGCGGGTGAAATTTTCACGTACGCACTAGGTAAGCTCGATGACCGCGGTCGCATGTTCGTGAAAGCCAATGATCCGGTGTACGAGGGCATGATCGTCGGCATCCATAGCCGCGATAACGACTTGGTGGTGAACGCCACCCGCACCAAGCAGCTGACCAACTTCCGTGTCAGCGGCAAAGAAGACGCGATCAAAATTACCCCGCCGATTGACTGCACTTTGGAATACGGCGTGGAGTTTATTGAGGACGATGAATTGGTGGAAATCACACCCAAATCTATCCGTTTGCGTAAGCGTCACCTGACCGAAGGCGAACGTAAACGCGCAGGCCGTTAAGCAATTCGCAGACCGCACATGTCTGAGTTTTTGATCACAGAAGTCAAAGGGTCAGTGGGTTTAATCACCCTGAATCGCCCCAAGGCGCTTAACGCTTTGAATTTAGACATGGTGCGCGGTCTCACCCAGGTGCTTTTGCAATGGAAGGATGACCCCCAGGTTCATGCCGTTGCAATTCGGGGCAGTGACAAAACCGGTGCATTCGGCGGCTTTTGTGCTGGCGGAGATATTCGTTTTTTTCACCAAGCTGCGCTCTCAGGTAACCCTGCGTTAGAGGACTTCTTCACGGAAGAATACCGCCTCAACCATTTGATTCACGGCTATTCCAAGCCCTACATTGCGTTCTTAGACGGCATCGTGATGGGCGGCGGAATGGGGATCAGCCAAGG
>Ga0247844_1002975_pt1 | contig 26096 bp, 29 predicted proteins | sample LaCtaG_FD_192421 | JGI IMG/M metagenome (GOLD analysis project Ga0247844, IMG submission 192421) | Freshwater microbial communities from meromictic Lake La Cruz, Castile-La Mancha, Spain - LaCruzMarch201714.5m_1 | ecosystem: Environmental > Aquatic > Freshwater > Lake | place: Spain: Castile-La...
TTTTGCGCAATAATAAAGAACATTTTTTACTTATTATGTAAAAGTATTTCAATTTTATATATTTTTTATAAACTATCTTTTTTACACCTTTTTTATCAGCATTTGAAATAAAATTGAATAGTATTTAAATAAATATAAATAAGAATATAACATACTTATCGTCTGACAAAAATGTTCTTTATTATTGCGCAAAACCTGGCTCCCCTTGGTGACTATTTAAATAAAAAATTTGGTAATATCTTCAAGATTAATAAATATAAATTGTCACCTATTATGCCTTTGTCACCTATTATGCCTATTGATGACTTGGAATCATACAGTATAACTATTCCTGAAGTGTATAGTTATTCGACTCAAGAGGAGTTGGATGAATTGGTATAGTATACTTGGAGAGAAAAATATAAATTAAATACACTACAAATATGTAGGTAGAGCAGCAGCAGACAACAGCCTTAATTAGGTGCCCATATATAGTACGAAAATGTAGTAGGCAATGTAGTGGGCAATGTAGTGGGCAATGTAGTGGGCAATGTAGTGGGCAATGTAGTGGGCAAAGTAGTGGGCAATGTAGTGGGCAATGTAGTGGGCAATGTAGTGGGCAAAGTAGTGGGCAAAGTAGGTGCCTAATTAAGGTTGTTAAATTGGCTGCCTAGGTGTGGCAGGTTTTTTTTTACCCTTCATCTATGTAAGGGAGAACAGCAGCAGACAACAGGTTATTTCTTACATAGATGAAGTGTAAAAAAATGGAGAGAAAAAAGATATTGGCTCCCGAAGGGGGGAAATCCTCACTTTTTAATGTTTTATTAATTAAGTCTTATACAAATAACAATTACATAATACTATCTAATTTTTATATTTTTTATATTTTTTATATTTTTTATATTTTTTATATTTTTTATATTTTTTATATTTTTTATATTTTTTATATTTTTATATTTTTATATTTTTTATATTTTTTATATTTTTTATATTTTTTATATTTTTTATATTTTTTATTCAATTACATATCATAATCTTCTTCTTCCTCTTCGGCAGCTGCAAACTCAATCTTGTTTGTAGTATCATTCCACTTTCCGACTACTACTTGTTCGCTGTTCTTGACATACTCGTTGTAGTCGTAGATGATGCCAGTCTTCTTCGACTTCAAGTATTTCTTACCTTCAAACTCGACTTTCTTGACGACGTCTGACTCTTCATCTTCGACAACTTCTTCTGTTGCTTTCTTGGATGGCTTTTGAGATTTGGTCGCTTCCTTTGCAGCTGCTAGTTTGGATTCGCGAGCTAGTTCCTTCTCTAAAAAGCGTTGTTCTTCTTTGAGCTTCTTGGCAGCCTCTTCTTCAGCTTTCTTGGCTTCGCGAGCTAGACGTTCAGCTTCCTTCTTTTCAGCCTTTTCAGCAGCGAGTTTTTCTTCCTTTTCCTTCTTTTGCTTTGCTAAAAGCTCAGCAGCGATGCGTTTGGATTCCTTTTCAGCTTCCTTAGCTAGGCGTTTGGATTCCTTTTCAGCTTCCTTAGCTAGGCGCTCGTGTTCCTTCTCTTCCTCAGATTCTTCGTTTGCCTCGGCGACAAGGGTTGCGAATAAATCTTCATCATCGCCTTCAATTTGAAGGACCTTCTTGGACTTCTTAGGACGCCCTTTAGCTCCTTTTTCCTTAGGGGCTTTCTCTTCACCTTTGGTGGAAGGACGACCACGCTTGACACCTTCAGTGTCGGGCACTACGAAATGTTCAGGATTAATAATAATATTTAACTTAGCTCCCTCTTCGAGGGCCTGTTCCTGGCTAATTTTATATTTCTTCATGACTTTGGTGTAAGTAATTGGTTTACGTCCCTTAGGGTCAGTGTACTCAAAGATATCTACTGCATTACGCTGTTGAATAGTACCATATTCTGGCACTTCAGCACCCGTCTTTTGCATTGTAGTAGCACAACCCTTACAGAATTGAGCCAAGCCGTCTTTGCGAAGACCAGTGCACTGGGTGTATAACCCATTATTCTGACGCAGTGCGTAGCAGCATGAATCGTAGAACTCACCGTTGTAAGGAAGAGGGAATGCTGCCTTTGGCACTGACACCTTAGCAGCATTTGTACTCTTTGCTTTCATCGGCACTTTGCGTTCCACTTTTATCATCGATAAATTCAGATAGCGAGAAGCTTCTTCAGCATCGAAATTATAGCGCGAAGCTAGTGCCTCGATACAACGGTAAGATACATCTTGAGACAAATTCACTAATTGACGATTCAATTGCTCTGACACAAAGACACAAGCGTTAAAATCTGATGACATTGACATTGACATTATTACTTTCAGCTCACTTTGATTATTATTATATGCTTTTCATATTTACTAATTAAAGTATTTCAATTTTTTTTTATTTTACCCTTCAATCATGTTTACTGAAAAATTGTATTTATTAGGGAACCCAGGTTCCCCTATGACCCCTCCTAGTATACTATATATGATATATATTGTGCCTCATATATTTATATTGTATTTATATCAAAGGTGTATACAAAAATATTAATTAAATCCAAGTAGCTTAAATTAATGTTAAAATAGGTTGTCATGAATTTAATTAAATAAATAGTCACAAGGTTACTTCGTTAGAGCTTCATTTATAAATTTTCAGTTATTACCAGATATAATGTATAAATATAAAAATTGAAATACTTTTTAGACATATGTCTTACTGCATACTAACTTATCAATCTCAAGCAGTAAGCTAAAATGAATCCAATCACAAGCATCTATATTCACCGCATTGACAGCAATTTCACTGCTGAGTTTATAGCCCATGTCTTGGATAGAAATAACATCGCACAGCTAAGCAGAGTTTTAATAGAACCCTATAAATCTAATATTAAAAATGGTTTAAAATATAATCGCGCATACATCGGTATCAAGTCATGGTATGAGACAGAATCAGCCTACAATTTCATCAAATGCCTCCGCAATCCAACCCGCGAAGCCAGAATCGTTTACTGCGAAGACAATTGGTGGGCAGTAGATATTAATAAATATCATTCTAAATTAGCCTCTAATAAATGCGTATTAACTGTATTCGGAGAAAATGAAGCGGACTTCTCTGACGACGAACTCATCAGTACTGCTGTTGTGGTCAAGGACGAACTCGAGGAGTTTATTAAGGTCGATGTTGAAAAAACTAAACTTCTACGTAATATTATCGCAAATTTAAAAAACAAATCTAACGACAAAATCAGCACTACTGCTGTTGTGGGCAAGGACGAACTCGAGGAGTTTATTATTTTAGATGTTGAAAAAACTAAACTTCTACGTAATATTATCGCAAATTTAAAAAACAAATCTAACGACAAAGACGTGGCAACTTTTGACTCATACGTGCACGAATAGATGAAGAGAGAGATATGTGGTCTTCCGAATAATTATTTACTTAGATAATGTAGTTTGTTTACTCTTGGTAACTCTTTAATAAAAATATTAAAAGGTGAGGATTCCCCCTTCGGGAGCCAATATCTTTTTTTCATATAACGTTATTGTTAGTTCTTCATGTTGTTCTATTATCTGTGGTTCTTTAAATTGTTTTGAGTCCTTAAAGGGAAACTCCATAATTAAATCGCACGAATAATCTTTTTTTATTTGTGTTACCCAAACCTTTTCACATAATGGAATAAACTGTTCATAAACTTTTTTTCCTCCAATAAAGAATATTTTAAAATTGCTACTTAAAAAAGGATATTTCTGCATATATTTCTCTCTATATTTAAGAATCGAATTATGAATTTTATCATTATTTGTAAATATAACATTTCTTATTCCATCATCTAAGTCCAAAAATTGTGCTGGATTACTTGTCAATACAATATTTAATCTATTCTTTAAAGGTTTCACTTCATCAGGCAGAGAGAAATAGGTATTTTTACCCATTATTACAACATTATTTATAGTTTTTTTCTGAAAAAACTTCAAATCCTTCTTTGATTTCCAAGGTATAATTCCTTCTTTAGATAACCCATTATTTAAATCAATAGCATAAATAGATTCCATAGAAAATTTATAAATTTGATTTTAAATTTTAATTTAACCAATATTATATATGAGTCAAAATATAATTGCAGAATCAATTAATAAATTATTTAATACATCTACTAATAATTATATATTTGTTTATACGCCACCAAAAGTTGGTTCAACAACACTAGTTACTTCATTAAGAATATCTCTAAGTAAAAGTTATAATACAATTCATATTCATGATGAAATTATGTTGAGTGTATCAACTGGTATAAATGGTGTTAAAATAAGTGATATTATAAATTATCTCTCTAACCAAGGGAAAAATGTTTATGTTATAGATGTTTATAGAACACCGGTAGAGAGAAAAATGTCAGAATTCTTTGAAAAGATATCTCCATATCATTTTAATAATGCTAGCGATAATATTAGTAAGTATTCTATTAAAAGAATAAGCGACAGATTTAATAAACTATTTCCTCATATTGAAAAAGGTGACCATTATTTTGATAAATACAATATTACAGAACCAGTTTCTTTTGATTTTGAAAAAAAATATAGTTTGCAAAATATTAATAATGTAAAATATATTAAACTTCGGCTATGCGATTCTCATTTATGGGCATCAATTCTCTCCAACATTTTTCAGATAGATATTATTATTATACATGATTATAAAACTGAAGATAAAGATATAGGAAATTTATATAAACAATTTAAGATGGAATATGAATTACCAGTTAATTACCTAGAACTAATTAAAAACGACAAATATTTTAATTTTTATTATAATGAAGTCGAGAGAAATAATTATTTAAATACTTGGCAACATCGTTTAACTATATATTTTTCACCTTATACTGAAAATGAATATAATTTTTATATAAATTTATGTTTAGAAAATCAATATATAAATGATATCGATATAGACCATTATATTGATAATGGATGTTTTTGTAATTATTGCAGTGAGCGAAGAAAAGAAGTTTATTTTAGAGCCAAAGCTGGAGAGAAAACATTCGATAAAATAATTCATAGAGAAGTTATACAAGAAGTACAAACTAATAAAATCAATACAAAATTGAAGGAATTAATCAATAAAAAAAAAACAGTTAGAAAATTTAAAGCTAATCAATTTGCTATTAATGTTTCTAATAAATAAATTTATATTATTTATTCTGAGATTATTGTTATTCCACCGAGCTTAAAATCACATCCATCTTCGTCTTTATATTCGTATCTATAAAATATATGTGGTGGTAATTTATCATATTGTACTCCTACTCCTCTTGACAAATCTATTAATGTCCATTTATGATATTTTTTTTTCATGGCAATAACCTCTCTACAAATTCTCTCCAAATCATAAAATCTATTTTGGATACCGTGTTTTCTATAATCTGTTCTGTCCATATTTTTAGTAATAATCGAAAGCTCATCTTCGCTTAATAGTTCAAAGTCTTCAATGCTCTTAATATCTTCACCAATAATATTTTTAGATTCTTCGTTATATTCGCGACGTTTAATTTCCTTCAAAATTAAATTTATATTTTTATCAATGTCTTCAAATTTTTTCGTAACAATAAGTATCTCATTCTGTAAATTTTGTTTTTTAACTCTTAAATCACTTAATTGTGCGTTTAGTTCAGTTTTTAAATAGACTAATTCTTCACTATTTTTTTCAGATAAATCTACTTTGGTTTTAATGCAGAAAAACGACATTCTATTATTTATACTCTTAAATTTAACATATTTAATTAAATCAATTTTTTAATTAACTCACTCATTTGTTCTCTGAAAATTTTACACTCTTCTTCCCTCAAAATAACATAAGTAGAGTCATCTGCTGCTTTCTTCGGAAATTTAAGGTCTAGTTTTTTATAGTTTGGTATATTTCCATGTGTAATAAATTCGCTACGCTGCATATAAGCCCATCCACCCTTTTGAAAGCTGATTTCTCCAGTTGAGTATAGGTGGTAAATTTGGTTTCCATTTGGAGATTCTTTTGGATTAATTAGACCAGTTGGAGAGATTGTATAATGATTATCATATGCAGCAATAATATCTGTGTTTAATTGTTCGATTTCAGACTTGTTGTCGCACATTGTCAATAAGTATTATAATTTTCATTTATAATAATTATTTAATTTCAATTTTTAATTTAATGTATTATAATCATTTTTTTCCAGTAATTCGAATTCATTTCTCTCATTTTTTTCTTCTTTAGCGACAAATCCGCGCGCTGCACTTAATCCATTGCGCGTTATATGGGTTTGTTTTCTTAAAATATCATCATCAGCTAACCATCTATCTTAACCATATTCTTCATTATTACCATCAAATATAACATATTTTGCGCATATATATGCTGACAACTTCTGATAACGATTTAAAACTCTTAAACTTGGTCAATATGTTTGTAATGTATATAATAATTGTTCTTCATCATATGCATATGGATTTGGATTTTTTTTCAAATCATCATCTGTTAAATCTAAAAAAAATCTTACCATAATAAATAATATTATTTTAAGCTGCAACATTCTTAACAAAATGCTTATTCATATATTTTTGAATATTAAAATAGGTCAATTCTTGGCTATCATCTAATCCTAATAAATCCTTAAGTTTATTATCAGGCAATATAATCTTTGAATTGCTTGTATTCTCCAATTTATTTTGTTTGATATAAGAAACTAATGCGCGAGTTACTTCTGTTCTAGCTATTTCTGTTCCTTCAGATTGATTCATAAATTCACACAACTCTTTTGTTACCTTAGTAGGCTTTGCAAATCCAGAAGGTTGTCTATTTCCTTTATTCTTATTCTTAACTACCTCTTTCTTTAGACCTTTCATTTGTTTTTTAACATTTTTTTCAATTTGTTTAATATTTTGTTGAATACTAGTAATTTGAGTTTTCATTAATGTAAGCTGTGAAATTAATTGTTCAAATTGTTGAAAAAAATCATTATCTATTTGCGAATCAGTAGTTGGTTGTTTCTTTGACATTTATATTTACATTTGCCAAGTAATATTTAAATTGATTTTTATTAAATATTATTTATTTAATGTCGTCTATGAGTTTTACCACCATATTTTTTACCACCATATTTTTTACCACCGTATTTTTTACCACCTCTACGTCTCTTGCGTGTACCACCAACATTAGAATTAGGTCCAGCTCTGCCTTCTTCAGCAGCAAGTAATTCATCATATTCATAATTTGATGCAGGTTGTTCCATTAAAGTATTTGAGGATGCCTTAATACCAGCTTCTTCAATATCACCCATTTGATTTTCTTCATCTGGTTCCTGACCACCTCTCTTTGATTTACGCATATTTTTCTTATGACCATTACCTCTCTTTCTTTTACCTCCATTCATAGATTCATCTGTATTTTCCTGGTCATCTTCATTCTCTTCTTCCATTTCTTCTTCTTCCATTTCTTCTTCTTCATCAGATGTATCAGTATCTTCATCATCATCATCACCTCCTCTTCTTCGTCTAGTTCTTCTGCTAGATTTAGAACCGCCTCTTTTCTTTGAATTTTTCATATTTTTACAAATAGGACACATGCATGCTTTTCTATGTCCATTTTTTTTCTTAGAACCACCCATCATATTTTCTTTTTGTTTTTCAACTTCTTCTTCATAACCTCCGCGTCTGGCTTTATTTTTCATATTTTCGCAAATGTGACATATACAGCTAGATTTATGTCCATTCTTTCGTTTTCCACCCATAAGTTTAGACTGATTAATACTACTAGTCATTATATATTATAACTATAGATTAATTTTTAAAAATTTTAAATTTTTACGCTTAATATTTACTTGGATTGGATAGTAACAATGGTTGAACCTTGAGCTCCTCTAACTACCTTTGGTTTTTGAGTATTTCTTTGCTTTTCCTTATCACCAACCAAAGTCCATTCTTTCTTTTCTCCATCTCTTGGGCCTTCACCGCGAACTCTTGGATTAGAAGTCTTTCTTTCTCTATATTGAGTTCTATCCTTTTGCTCTGTTACTTCATTTCTTTGTCTAGGCATCTTAGGTTCAGATGAAATAACTTTATCAGTGGTAGTAGTAGTGGGTGTAGTAGTGGGTGTGGTTGCCTTATATTCAGTTCTTGCAAGCTTCAACTCATGTCTAGTTTCACACATTAGTTTACCGCTCTTAATTCCACAAACCTTAGAAGCTTGCCATTCATGTTTTTCAGATTCAGTCTTAATAAGGTCGAACTCAACATACTCTCCTTGAACCAAATATTTATATTGTTGATTTTCTACATTAACTGCACTATGATGAACAAAAACATCAGTTCCTGATTGACTTCCATCAGTAACTGTAATAAATCCATAACCTGTCTTATTGTTGAACCACTTTACCCGACCAAGTAAGTGTTGTGAAGGTGTAACAACGTCTTTAAAAGATGACATTCTATTATATTTGTAAATATAAAATTATCTTTATATCTTTTTACGTATTAAATATTATTTGCCTTGTGTGATATAATAAACATGTGTTAATACAAATCTCTCTAAATCCTCTTTTTTAGTTATATTGATATCAGTTATATTTATATTAGAAAAATCTAATAATTCTATATTATTAGCTGATACATATTCAAAAACTGGAATTAAATTAATACTTTCAGGTTCATTGATATTTTTTAACTCAACTTCATGTTCTTTTGACATATATCTTACATAATTATATATTGTTAATGCAATAAGCTTGAGACGTTTATCTTGTTGTTGTTCTGCTTTTCGATTTACCATCTGAAATACGTTAAAAATCGATTTAATGTAGTCTTCCATTTTATCATATCTATTAGACATTTTATTTATAATACGATTTCTTTTTAATTATTTTTACTTAAAAATTCTATTTCTTTTTTAAAATTATCAATAATTAAATAATAATTTGGTTTTTCATGATATTCCATTGCTTTTACATATCTTAATAAATCTAAAATGTAAGTTGGATTATTTTTTTCATTTAAAAAAAATTTTTTTGAATTAACAATTAATTTTTCATCTATCATATTTCTCCAAGGTAAATTTCCATTATAAAAATACAATAACATATAACAAAGAGATTCTAAATCATCTCTTCTACTTAATTCATTATATTCATGTGCATTTATACTTGCATAATTTTTACTTCCAATTAAACTAAATGTTTTTTTAGATTTATTATGAATGTCATTTTTATCTAAATATGATTTACATAAACCAAAATCAATTAAATATAATTTATCTAGTTTATTTACTCCAAAAAGAAAATTATCTGGTTTTATATCTCTATGAATAAAACCTTTTTCATGAATAAAATTAAGTATATTTATAATTTTTATTCCAAGTTTCAATATAAGAGTTAGAGAGAATTTTTTCATTGAATACATAAGGTCTTGAAGTGAATCGCCTAATAAATTTATAACCATATAATAATTTTTATTATCTTTTCCATACCATTTAACAATAGGTATATAATCGCTACCATTTAAATGATTATATATTTTTGATTCATTTTTTAAAAGTTTAAGTTCGTCTTTAATAGGTTCAACTTTTATTGCAACATATTCTTTTGTTCTTATATTTTGTGCTTTATATATTGAACCAAAACAACCAGACCCTATCTTATTTATTAAAATATATTTGTTATTTATTATATCCATTTATTAGTTTATTAATATTAATTTTTAAGCATTTATAATGTAAAAAAGTAAAGTGTTATTAGATGAGTAAGTATTACTAAAATTTGTTGAATCATTATAACTACTTTTGTAATAAAAGTATGTGGTATTATATATGTCATTCCAACACTAGATTGAATTGTTAAACTTAAATTTAAAAAATCTATAAAATTATTATATTTTTCACCTTTATCTACAGGTATAAAATCTTCTTTGTATGAAAAATAAATAAATGAAAATAATAATATACAAGTTATATGAAATAAAGCCGTTTTTAAAACTAATTTCATAAATATATTATAATTGGATATTTTATAATATATGGGCATTTTAAAATGAGAAAAGGTGTAATAAACTTTATTTCATTTTTTTTAAATTTCCTTACCATTATAAATTTGATTTAATTGTCTATTAACACGTATAAATGTAGTGCATTTAGGTATATCTTTTATTTTTTTTGCTCCTATATAAGTCATTGTTGAACGAATACCGCCACAAATATCTAAAATTGTGCTCTTAACATCACCTCTATATTCAATTTTAACAGTTTTACCCTCACTACTTCTATAATGAGCTAAACCTCCGCTATATTTATTCATTGCTGTATATGAACTCATACCATAAAATACTTTGTATTTTTTACCATCATCTTCAATTAATTCCCCATCTGATTCAGTATGACCGGCAAACATCGAACCGCTCATTACAAAATCAGCACCAGCACCATAAGCTTTAGGAAAATCACCTACAGCTTGAAGACCGCCATCACTAATAATGTGTGCATCCAAACCGTGAGCTGTATCAGCACATTCAATAACTGCGCTAAATTGTGGCATACCAATTCCAGTCTGTTTTCTAGTTGTGCAACAACTTCCGCTACCAATTCCAACCTTAACAATATCAACTTTTCCTTCCATTACTAATTCTAATACTCCTTCAGAAGTGCAAACATTTCCTGCAATTAATATTTTTTGAGGATATTTCTCTCTAATTTTTTTACATGTTTCAATAAATTTACACATATATCCATTTGCTACATCAATACAAATAAATTTTGGGTTTATTTCCAACATTATTTTATCTAAATTTTCCAAATCTTTCTCTCCAATTCCTGTTGAAACAGCAAAATATTCTATATCTAAATATTTATGAATTAAATCCTTATATGTATAATATTTATGTAAACATGTTAAGACTTTATGTTTTTGCATTTCAAGTGCCATTTCAATAGTTCCGGTTGTATCCATATTACTCACCATAATAGGAAGACCAGTCCAAGTATAAGGAGAATATTTAAATTTAAAAGTTCTCTCGAGAGAAACTTCAGAACGAGACGAATATTCACTTCTTTTAGGTAAAATTAATACATCAGTGAAATCAAGTTTAACATTATCTAAAATCTTCATAATATTATTAAATAAGTTTTTTAATTGATTAGAACTAATTTAATGAATTTTATTTTGTAATGTTTTTTACGATAGCTAGAAATATTATGCAATTTTTGTGTTTTTTTTTCAATTTCTTCTTGTTTTTTGAATTGTCTCTTTCTTTCTAATACACTTTCCGGTAATTTTTTTGCGTTATAATACATATATTTTGCGGTATAAATACTATTTAATCCAGGATTCATTTCTATTGTTTGACGTTTTTCAAACTCTGTTATTTGTCCTGGTGTAAAAGTCCGCTTGAATATGTTAAAAATTTTCATTAAAATAAATTATTTTGCATTGTTCAAAAATTTATACATTTTAAACGTATAAAGATTGGTTTGTTACGACATATTTTAGTGTCATATGTTGTATCTCTTTTAATTTACTTAAAAAAGCTATATTACCAGTCATTTCTGCAATTTTTTCTAATTCACTCGATACATTATTTATCTTCAATAGAGCTTTAACAAATTCACCTAAAAAAATGCCTTTATTTGAGTTTAACTCTTGTAAAACTAACTTACAATCTTCTACATTTTTACTATCACACCATTTTTCTAGATAATTTAATAAATCATAATGTATTTTATAATCAAACCCTGTTTTAATATTTCTAGCTAATTCTTTATCATAATATTCAATATATAAATCTTCTACTTCTTTAACAATTTGATTAACTTTATCATCGTCTGATTTTGGTATATTGTCTTTAAATTCATCTGTAACTCTAATATTTGTGAAGCAACTAAATAATGCAATCAATTGTTTTGATGTTAAATGGTCTAGTTTCTTTGAATTATATAATTTTGTAAATGCTAAGCAATGTATTTCTCTAATTTGAGATGCAATTTTGCCATCTAACGTTAAACTTAACGAGTTTTCCTCTGATTTATCTCCATTAATAAAGCCTTCTTCACTCAAAAGTTCTAATACAGATGATACTCCAGAATGAAAATAAGATTGTAATGTGTCATAATTATCCTTCAAAGAATTCATTTCTTTTTCTTTTTCAGATATCTTTAAATAACTATTTAAATCTTGACTGATAAATTTATAGTTATCTGTTATCTGGCTAATTCTTCTTTCAATTTCCTTACGTTTTTTATTTACAGATGTTTGTAAATTTTTTCTCAGTTCAATTAATTCTTGAATAATTTCTAGAGGTGTCCTTAATTGTCCAATACAATTATTAGTATTATCTATTTCAGTCTGAAGTTTTGTCATTTTTGTGTATAATTGACCCATTTGATTATCTAAATCACCTGTAATCATACTTTTACTAGCAAATTGAACTAGATTTTTATCTCCAATATCGAGTAGATTTAGTAGCAAATTATAAGAAATCTTAAATTTAGATGTCAATGTTTGTGGTTTCCCATTCATCATGAGTTTACAATTAACTGAATCGATATTTCGAAATAAATTATTTAAGTGAATTACATGCCCAACAGTATCAAGTCCTAATCGTCCAGCTCTGCCTGAAGCCTGTGTGTATTCGTGACTATAAAGCATGCGTATAATTTCTCCATTAAACTTGTTTACGTCTGTAAATATGGTACTTTTAACTGGAAGATTAATACCCACACTCATCGTCTCAGTACAAAATAAAATCTTAATAAATCCACGTGCAAATAAGAGTTCAACCATTTCCCTCAATATTGACATAAGACCAGCATGATGAATACCTACACCTTTTCTGAGAAGTTTAACAGTGTTAATATATTCAGGCAAATGTAAATACTCTTCGTAATTTGGTAGCTTACGAATAATTTGTTCGCATTCCCTATCAATTGTATAAGGAACTTTACTATCAAATTCAAGAAGATTTGTAGTCATTTCTTCAGCGCAAATTTCTAGTTGTTTGCGTGAAAATACATAACAAAGTGCAGGCAGCATTTCTTTTTCAACTAAATGTTCTGCTAATTTATTTAAAACATGTTGTCGTTTGACTCTGATGTAATGTTTATCGAATATTTTCAATACTCGTGTCATATTTTGGTAATTAACATCATTAAATACATTTTTCTCATCTTGAATAACAAATGGCTTATTCGTAAGACGTTTAATCTCTTCTTGTGTAGCCTTGTCTTTTACATGTTTATTAATAGAATTTGGTGCAGTAATAAAACTATAATGTATAAGAGGAACAGCTCTTACTAATTTACGGGTAAGATATACTTCTTTTTCAATAGGTTTTGAAATATCACCTTTATTTTCGAGCCAAAATGCAAATTTTTCAGGATTATCAAGAGTTGCAGATAATCCAATCATTTGAATATGCGAAGGTAAAAGCATTATACTCTGTTCCCAAGCATACCCCCTATCCTCGTTTCCTATAAAATGAATTTCGTCGAAGACCACACATCCTAATTCATTTTCAATATCCATGTCAAATGATACAGAAGAGTTTAAGTTAGGAGTAGTGCTCTTGATTTGATATAATTTATTCATTAAAATTTCAGTGGTCATGATAAGGACCTCAGCATCAGGATTACATTTCAAATCACCAGTAAGAATTCCTATGCTTATATGAGGATATTTTTGAGTGAAACTATAAAATTTTTCGTTTGACAAAGCTTTAATAGGCGTAGTATAAATTACTTTTTTGCCTAATTGATGGAAGTATTGTATGGCGAACTCCCCACCGAAAGTTTTACCGTTTCCGGTTGGTGTAGAAATTAATACATGATTTCCAGTAACAATTCCCTCTACGCACCATTTCTGAAAATCGTGTAATTCATATGGATAATTTTCATAATACTTTTTATAATCTTCTTCATTTGATTTAGGATAATTATAAGAACATACTTTTACCATTTTAGATAATATAATTTACATTTATATCTTTATATTATTTTTCTATATTATGACTGAAATATTAATAGTTTAGGCAAATAATATAAAAGTATTTTCTCATTATAAATTATAAAATGCCTAAACTTTGTGATTTTGAGACTTGTCGCAATAGAGCAACTTATGGACTAAATTGTAATCCTCTGAGATGTTTTGAACATAAAGAAAGCAATATGAAATTAGCATCTTCTTTGTGTTTATGTGGCAAACAAGCGCATTATAACATTGATGGTCTAAAACCTAAATTCTGTGCTAATTGTAAATTAGATGGAATGATTGATGTTAAAAATACTAAATGTTTTTGTGGAAAATCACAACCTAGATTTAATTTTGAAGGACTTAAACCATGTTTTTGTAATGAATGTAAAGAAGAAAACATGGTTAATTTAGCATTTAAAAAATGTAAATGTGGTAAAAGAGCTCGTTATAATTTTCCTGAATTAAAATCTGAATATTGTAAATATTGTAAAACTGATGGAATGGTTGATTGTGAAAAAAAAACATGTAATTGTGGTATAATAGCAACTTTCAATTTTGAAGGTTTAAAAGCTGAATATTGTAAAACATGTAAAAAAGAGGGGATGAGCGATTTATGTCATGAAAAATGTAAATGTGGTAAGGCTAGACCAACATTTAATTTTGAAGGTTTAAAAGCAGAATATTGTGTTTCATGTAAAACTGAAAAAATGTTCAACGTTATTGACAATAAATGTAAATGTGGAAAATCTGTACCTTCTTTTAATTATGAATGTCTTAAACCAGAATATTGTGCTTATTGCAAAAAAGAAGGAATGAAAAATGTAAAATATAAAATGTGTAAATGTGGTAAAAATTATCCATCTTTTAATTTTGAAGGTTTAAAACAAGAATATTGTGCCTCTTGTAAAAAAGATGGAATGATAAATGTAAAAGATGATAGATGTAAGTCAGACAGTTGTATGACGAGAGGCAATAAAAACTACAAAGGATATTGCACAAATTGTTTCCAACACTTATTTCCAACTAACCCATTAACCTTTCAAATCCGTTCAAAAACAAAAGAAATAGCTGTTCGTGATTTTATTAACTCACGATTTGAAGGATTTCAACATGATAAATCATTATGGTATAATGAATCTGTTTGCGACTGCACTACTAAACGACGTATTGACCATCGCAAATTAATTAACGATACAATATTGTGTATTGAAACTGACGAAAATCAACACAAATCTTATTCCAAAGAAGATGAAATAGCTAGATATAATGATTTATTCATGGCGTTTGGAGGAAAATTCATATTTATACGATTTAATCCAGATAAGTATAAAGAAAACGAAAAATCATGTAATCCAATGTTGGTTAATCGTCTTCCAGTTTTAGAAAATGAAATAAATAAACAAATAAACAGAATTGTGTCAAATGAAAATACTGAATTATTAGAAGTTATTGAATTGTATTTTGATAAAAATTGAAATGAAAAATTATAATAATTGTAAAAGCATCTAATCATGTATCAACCTACAGCATTTAGCGACGGAAAAAATATTATTATCCAAAACGGTATCCCATATTTCCACGACACAGGTACAACATATAAAGATAAGTTAAAAAATGGGTTATCATTAGACTATGTATTTGAACAAGAAGATATGATTCCTATTGCATATGAAGAACTTGTGGAAGATGTTGAGTGGCCTAATACTAGAGTGAATTTGGAATTTATTGATTATGAAGAAAAATATGAGTTTTATGAAGAAAAAGAATTCCAAACACATAGTTTCATTAGAAAAGGAAACTGGAGACAATTAAAAAAGAGACAAGCTAGAAATACAAAGAAGAATTCCATAAAAATTAATGGATATACTGACAAATTGTTCACTATTGAACAAAATTTGCCTGAATTATTAGATGAATCTGGAAGCGAAATTAATTATCATGATGAATATGACGACTGTAGGGACGATTATTCTATTCCTTTTTATAATTATAACGATTGGTATGATTATTATTTCGGTTGAAATGTCAAAATAACATATATTTAAATATATTTAAATAAAAAATTGAATACTTTTTTTTATTTAAATTAAAATCATAATACATATATCAAGTTACATCAAAATGTCAGTTTGTTTTTATCAAACAAATCCAAAATTATTCTCTAAAAGAATTGGAGAGAAATATAGAATTATTGATATAAAAATGATATCATTTTACATTAATCACAATAAATTATCAGATATAATTAAAGTTATATTATCAGAGTTCTGTAATGCGGCTGTTATTGGTTTTGACAAAAGAATGAATAAATATTGGTGTAAAATGTATGATGATAAATATTGTACATTGCATATTGAACTAGAAATATTTAATAAAGATAATATAATATCAGTCGTAAAAATTATTCCTTTGATAGGAACAGATATTTTAATAGACAATTTTGTATCAAATTTTACAGAATCGATATAACTTTATACAAGTTCTTCATTTATTAAGGCATGTTTGGAAGGAAATGTTGGTCTTTAAGTAGGAATATTTTATTATATTTTTCTCTATTTAAAGAATGAGAACACTACATAATGAAGGGGCTTTCTTAGTTTTTTTGAAAAAATAGTTTAAAAAGTTCCCTACATGTGAAGAGAAAATAGTCAAAATAATTTTGGGAAAGTTTTTAATTTTTTGAAAAATGGACAAAAAAAATGTCCAAAATGGGAAAGCCAAAAACGTCCTTACTGACCGAAATTTTTTATTACGATAAAAAAAATTACCGTCACAAATTAAATTGTAAAATAATTTTTTGTTATTGTATTTTTTTAATTTTTTTAATAAAAAGTATTTAGAGATTTTTTATGTCACTATATTAAATAGTGACAATGATGACAAATAAATCGCTAAAAATCTCTTCAAAATTTTGTTGTGAAATATGTGAGTATAATACGTGTAAAAATTCCGATTATGAAAAGCATTTAATAACATCAAAACATCAAAATAGTGACAAAAATAGTGACAATTTCTCGCCAAAAATCGCCAAAAATCATATTTGTGACTGTGGAAAAAGTTATAAACATAGACAAGGTCTCTCTTATCATAAGAAAAAATGTTTTATATATAACGAAGAAATGTCCGAAGGTAAACTCACTACATCTTCTAGTGAAAGTGAAATTAAAATACTTACAAATTTAGTGCTTGATGTAGTAAAGCAAAATCAAGAACTAACAAATAAAATTGTCGATATATGCAAATCTGGTATTCAATCTAATAATATTTCTAACAGTAATATCAACTCAAATAATAAAACATTTAATCTTCAATTTTTCCTAAATGAAACATGTAAAAATGCAATGAATATAACTGATTTTGTTAATTCTCTCCAGCTTCAACTTTCAGATTTAGAAAATGTAGGCAAACTTGGTTATGTAGATGGAATTTCTAGTATTATTGTTAAGAACCTAAATGCTTTAGACGAAACAACTAGACCAATACATTGCACTGATAAAAAGAGAGAAACATATTATATTAAAGACGAAGATAAATGGGAAAAAGATGATGAAGAAAAAAAAAAAATTAAAAAAGTAATTAATAAAGTTGCGTTTAAAAACCAAAAATTACTCAACAAATTCAAAGAGCTACATCCAGGTTGCAATTTTAGTGAATCTAAATACTCCGACCAATATAGCAAATTAGTTATCGAAGCTATGGGTGGGTCAGGCAATAATGATAAGGAAAAAGAAGATAAAATAATAAGAAAGATTGCTAAAGAAGTTACAATTACTAAACAAAACGGTATGGAATGCATCGATTAAAAAATTATTTACAATTAATTAGATTAAACACTGAATTACATAATAAAGCTTTATCTCGTGGAAACATTTGTTTACCATCGTTTATATACCAACTCCAAAATAAACGTTTTTCATCGATAATTATTAATTTACCATATCCATATTCGGTTCCGTTTCTAAACGCACTCCATTTAGGTTCCTCATAATATTTATTATCAAGACCTTCTAAATTTCCAGCATTACCAATTGTTATGTAAACTGGACCATGAATATCAGTTTCGTTTCTATAAACAGGATAAGTACGTTCATAATCATGAACATGACCATTAAATACTATGTTTACATTATACTGATAGAAGAGCGATTCCATAGATTCACGCATCAATACAGTTTGAGTATCAGCATAATGATTAATATTTGAGCTATACCAAGGGCAATGCATAACTATTATAACCCATGGTGTAATACTTCTATCAATAGATGCTAAGTTATTTTCTAACCAATTATACTGCAAAGATGTCGGGCTTGAATTTGTATATGGATTAAGGAAAATCATGTGAGCTAAACCGCTGTCAAAAGAATAAAACGAATTTCCGAAATTATATTCGGTCTGGAAAACACTTGGTGTACAATAAGGATTGCCTGTATTAGGATTAATAGCACTATTAATAATTATATTACCAAATTCGGCAGGTTTAACATATGGCATTCGGTATCTTTTTTCAAACGCAGTAAACAAATTCATATAATCAGTTCCATTAAATTCTATTTCATGATTTCCGGGACAAACCATCCATGGTTTATAAGATGCAAGCGGTTCAATCATTTCTCCATAAGAATCCCATAAAGGTTGGTTGCAATCAGCATAACTTAAATCACCTGCATGTAAAATCATGTCAATATCGTGTTCTCTTATTAAATGATTCAGAGTTGATACTGAATTTTTTGTTTGTCCTATATCTCCAAGAATTCCAAAAGTTAGCTTGCTTTTATAACCGATTTTTGGTAACGTTTTAAAATTAAATATATTACTAACAATTTGGAGCATAAAATCACCGCATTTATAATAATATATTGTTAATGGTTGTAAATTAGTTAGTAATACATGATGCAAATAACCACTTTTATATTGATTATTATTATAATAAAATTCATATGAAGAAGATGAACCATGCACTATATTATCAAGCGATTCATTATTTGTTCCATATGCTACATGTGAAAAACAATTATCATTTGTTAACCACGATATAGTCATATCAGTAGAGTTAAATCCTTGAGCAATATGTATCTGTGAAACTCTACAATTAAAAGAAAAAATATTTTTAAAAAATAAAAATAATGATAATATAAAAATCATTTTATATTATCATAATAGTATTTTTTTACACCTTTGGACATTTAAGTTCGCACAAAAAGTGCTAACAAAAAGAGGTTCAAAGTTGGGTATTTTCATACCCGCATAAAGTTTGGTTATAAGCACTCGTTGAAGCACTTTGATTACTTTTTATTTCTCTACATAAATAACTTGGTCTTTCTATGTTATTTATCGCATTCTTTGCTATTTTGTAGATATTTGATGAACCATTACGGTCTCTATTCCACGACCCACAACCGCTCTTACAGCGTAATAGTCCGTGAATTAACCGCAATTCATCTTTGTTCTTCTTTTTATTTGGATGCGTCCGCACCATAAACTTTTCACATACTCCACCATCACATTTTGAACATTTACAACTACTTCTAAACTCATCTACCAAAAACACATTAAAGTTATTTTTTCTAAACAAGGTTCGTATTCCTTTTCCTAATGTTGGTTCTTTGTATTTCATTTGTTTTCTTTGTTCCCAATCGCCTATACAAATGACAACATTATCGGCATCACCATATGCTCGTTTAAAATTACTAATCATTTTTTGTTCGTTTCTTTTGATATTTATGTATTTACCAAACTTCAACTTACGGAATAATTCTTTACGATAAAAACAAAATAGTATATGGTTTATTCTATTCTTTTCTCGTAGATATTCCTTATATTTTGTAATTTGTAGCGATTTACGATTGAAATGTGATAATTCTGTTTCATATTCTATAATGGTTTTATCTTCAATCTTATTGGTTTTCATAGCGAGAATAATATTATTGTATTTTTTCATTTTAGTTTCTTTTCTTCGTTGATTTTGTGAATACCGAAATACATTCGCATCTTTGGAAGCATCATCTACGCAATAAATTAAATCTTCTTTTCCCGGATCGATGCCTACAATTTTTTTATCACGCAAAGTAGAATAATCGTCCAACTCATCAATATACAACTCTTTTGATATTCCTTTTTTCATCATAGGTAATTTCTTACCAACCAAATCTTCTCGTAAAAATAAAATACTTAATCCAATCCCATCAGTAGAAACCATATGATGAAATGAAAACCCCTTTTTATGAAACGCTTTACGCTCCGTCCTAAAAAAGAACTTCCAAATCTTATCTTCGTTCTTTTTCAGTTCTCCATTTGTCTTGAAAAATCCCTTTGTTCCGTGTTCTTTTCTCAATAATAAATTTACTAATGTAGTTGTGTCTAATCGTATGTATTTCGGTGCGATTTCACTTCGTAATGGAAAAACATTATTAACAGTTTCGCCGTCATTTTCAACTTGTTTCATCATAAAAATCATACAAGGAAAATATTCCATCGTTTTACATTTCAAGTCATACATTACGCTATTTTTCTCAAACTTGTTTCTGTGCGGTAAAATGTGTTGTTTTTGTTCGGCAATCCATTTATGGTAATAGTTATTTGATTGGTGTGGTTTCCCATCCACATTCAATAAATCATTTTTGATTTTTCGTAATTCGGCACAAAGATTTCTTACTCGTGCTTCACGCTCTTTTTGAGTTTTGCCTAATTTACTTATCTTATTTACAATCATTTTCTTTTTCCAAACAACATTTACATATCGTTCTACATATTCTACATAATGTAATTGAATATTATTCTCATACATCGTAATAACATCTTCCTTCAAATAATCCAATACAGTATTTAACCCAGCATAATCAATTGGGTCATTCTGTGTAAGTGGTAAATAATGATGATTGTAAAAAGTAGTAAGTATATCCTTCATTTCTATCGTTTCATTTTTTGCGGGTTTTCCTCTTTTTTCAGTTTTTTCACCACAAACAACTTTCATAGAATTATTGATAAGTTCCTTACTTACTACTGGTAATGTTTGATTATTGTTTTCATAATAATCCAATAAATACAATTTGAGAAATTGTAAAGTATGAATAACAATTTTATTAGATTTCACAACAGCGTCGTTTAGTATTTTGGTATTTATTTCGGGATGTTTCAATACATTTTTCAGCGAAGTTTTAATAGATTTGAAAAACTCTGGCGGTTTCTCTTTTGCCTTTTCCATTCTATATACTATACAAAGATATTATTTTAAGTAAGTTTCCCTAAATATAATATATTAAGTAAAAATCCCTAAACTTTCGTAAAAATATATATTGGTGATTTTATCCATTTTTCGTTGATTTTGAATTGTTGTTCTTTATTTTCAATAGTGTATTTGGATTTAAGAAGATTTTTAACAATTGATAACCAAGGGCGTTTTATTCGCTCTGGTTCTCCTACTGCTTTCATATTGTTAAAAGCAAACCATTTTCGTATTTCTGGTATAAGTTCCATAATTTGTTTTTGGATTTCTTCATTTTTGTCCAATTCGTATAGTGTATATGTGTTTTTATTTTCCAAATCTAATATGCTAATAATCTTGTCTATAATACCATCTTGTTCTTTTTTATACAATTCACTTTTTAATCGCATTAGTTGTTATATAGTTTACATAAATAATTTTTATATTTTTTATGTAATTAATGATTATGACCGGCATACAGGACACAATCTAATATTAGTTTCGTTTTCATATTTTTCATTTTTGTTATCTTCCCAATTATCATAATATCTTTGATATATCTCAATTAATGGATAATCATTTTTCCACTTTGGATTTTCTGGATTTTCATCATACTCATTTTCTATATCAGGATATGGGAATATTGGTTGTCCTGTCTCTTCGTCATACATACATCTTTTGAAACATTCAATACATACCATATGATTACATCTTGGATATGATATTCCTTTTTTATGTTCAAGACATATAGGACATTCAATATTATCAATTGTGTTTAATATTCCTTTGCCTGTTTGGGTTCCCCATGTTCCAAACTGTATATCACAATTAGTACATAAATATTTTCCTTTACAGTCAAACCACCATTTTGGTAAAACTTCTTCACATATTTCATAATTTTTACATTTTATTCCCCCACCGTCTTCTTCTGTATATTGACAATCATATGCTATATTATTATTTTCATAATCAAAATCTCGTTCCATATTTGTTGCTATATAATTTACATAAATATTTTTTAAGTAAATTATAACTTATAATTTTTTAATGTACACTTACGTGTTGATGATTTTCGCTTATAAGTCATATCCTCTTTTATTCCGTAAGCATATTGAAAATAATTCTTATAATTTTCTGGTTTCACTTTATCTATCGCGTTATCAATATTCTTTTCCAGCACTTCAAATGTATATACATCTCGATTTTTCTTAATATATGTTTTTATCTGGTTAAAATACATTTCAACTGCGTTTGTAACTGGACTATACGGTATGGTAAATAAATATTGATTACCACTTTTTAGTATTGCTTCTTTTACCATATCGTTATTATGACTTTTCGCATTATCTAATATGATGAGATGGTCTTTATATTTAGGTGCTATTTGTGTTTCTATAAACTCTACCATTCTTTCTTTGGTTGTTCCACCTTTTTCATAAAATATTTTTCCTACGCATTTTGAATTATTGATAGCAACTAACAAAGTAAAACTACGAAATACAAAATTATTATTTGTTTTGATTACACAACGCTTACCAATATAACATCTACTATATGATGGTTTCAAATGAGAGCCAATACTTGTTTCGTCCAAACAAATAATCTTATCAAGTGGATATTTATGAACTTCATTATAGAACGCTTCCATTTCTTTATTTTTATCGGTTAGTTGCTTTCGTCGTTCTTTTGGATAATGTTGATGACGAGTTCGTTTTCGTGTCCTATTGTTTGCTCTAATAACTCTACCTAAATGGCGTCTGGTAATATCCAAGTCTTTGTATTTTTGTTTCATAGAAAATAATAATTCATCCATCGTAAGTTGTTCGTTCTTATCAATAATATTTACAGCAGTTCTAACTTGTTCCTTGTTTATCTTGTATGATATAGGTTTTCTATTCTTTCTTGTAATATTTTTAGTAGTTTTATACCTATCAATCCACCCTTTTAGTGTGCTTTTCTTACAATCAAATATTTCACAAACTTTATCCATACTATCATTATGTTTCAAATAATATTTAACCGCACCCAATTTATAATCATCGCTTTTGTATTTATTCATATAATAAAATAAGAATAAATACTCATATTTTGTGCGAACTTAAATGTCCAAAGGTGTATATTAATTTAATTTATAATAAATGTAGACGAATTTTCTTTTTAAATTTCTCTTCATCATTGAAAAGAAAAAGTTTAAATTTTTTACTAATAAAATTATCAACATCTTCTCTCCAAGTTATTCTTGATGAAAGTTTTAATTCTGGTAAAAATACTACATATTGATACAAACCATCATTTCTGTATATTTTATCAAATAAATATCCATCATATTCTTTTTGCATAACTTCTGGATTATTATGACATAAATCAAGTAAGGAACAATCGCATTGAACTTTTCTTATTGACCTCATAGTTGTATTAATATAATCAATTTCATTCAACCATTTTTCATAAAATTTATTTGCATTTTCTGATAAATTATTAATACCAAATACAGTTTGAAATTTAATCATGTTAAGTAAATCAACCAATCGTCTTATAGGACTTGTAATATGAATATATGCATCCATATCGAGAATTTCATGTCTTGTATCGAGAATTTCTGAACCATCAATGTATTGTCCGGATGTGCTGTTCCATATTTTAATAAATTTGCCAACATCTTCAGGTAGTGTATCTGGAACACTAAATTCCCTCTTGATGATTGTAGAACGGAAAATGCCAGTTTTATGCTTAATAAGTTGTCTAGCACAATGATAATTCATTAATATCATTAAATAACATACAAGCTCATGACTATTACGAACATTATTTATATATTTATATTTTTTAGATAATTCTTGTGCAATGTCTAAAATATTATGGTATTTCTGGTCACCTAATAAATTAGGTTCTTCGTAAACATAGTTATTAGATACTTTAATAATTGCATTGCAGAACTTAGTATCAATAATTTCATTATTTTTAATAAAAATATCCATAACAAATGCAACTCTTCTAACATTTTCTTGTAAACTACATAAACAATCCGACAAAATAGTTGGAAGCATAGGTCGCTTTTTATCTGGCAAATAAATAGTTGATATTCTCCTAGAAAATGAGTTCCATAAATTTAAAACATCCATCCAAATTGTAACATTTGATATATAAATACTTAATTGTTTCACATCATTATCTAACTCTATAATACTAAATCCATCGTCATAATCTACGCTATTAAGTGGGTCAATTGTTATTACATTCCAAAAAGATTGATTTGTTCTATCTTCAATATTTGGAATTTTAGTTTTTATTATATCGATAATACCTTCATGTGTTTTACTTTCAATCGATTTACTCGTGTCTTTCTGAAATTTTTGAATTGAAGCGTTTAAACTTTTGCAATATAACTGATATTCATAAAAATTATCAAGAACGTCAACTGGTCCGATAACATTGTCAAGTTTGGCTCTTGGATGTTTATCCTCCCATTCTTCAAAATTGATTGTTACATATAAATTTCTAAATACTTTTGAAAACCCCATTGACTTAATTTCATACGGAACTAGAAAAGAAGGTAATCGTGTATCGTCAGGTATGCATTTATACAAAAGTTTTCCACCAGCGATTTGACTTCGTTTTGCAGTATAACTTTGTCCGGCTTCTAATCTGTGTTGTCTTCCATAAGTTTTATTTCCATCGAGAATTAAAACTCCTGGTATTGCTGGACCTGACCTAATTGATGAGTGTAAAATATTAATTTTGTTATTTTTATCTATTTTAAATATATCATTTGTAAATAATTTATTCTCAAGAGGATTGATATCTAAATTAACCTTAATAAATTTATTTACATCAAATATTTCCCATGAGTTATAACTCCTGTCATTAACGTGAATCTTATAATCCATATATGCTACATATATGTAGAGGAGTATCTTTAAATAATATATATATATATATGTAGTATATATGTGATTAAAAGTAATTTAAATAATAAATATTAATAAACATATGGAAAATGATTTAGTTGTAATTATTATGGCTGGAGGTTTGGGTACAAGAATGGAATCAGATATTCCAAAAGTATTACATAAGATTGGTGGTATATCGATGATAAATTATATATTACGTAATCTTAAAAAGTTAGCAAATAAAATTAATATAAAACAAATATTAATTGTTGTTGGTAAATATAGGTCTCAAATACAAGAGTCAATAGAAGACACACGAAATTTAACATATATTAACCAATCAGAAGCATTAGGAACTGGACATGCAGTCCAATGTTGCTTAGGCGAGCTTATGAAATATCCAAATACTAATACATTAATTCTCTCTGGAGATGTTCCTATGTTTTCAGCAAATTCAATGTTAAGTCTACTAAATAAGTTAGATAAAGCAAGAATTATGATAACAACAAATAATAATCCAACAGATTATGGAAGAATAATTATACGAAATGAAAAATTTCAAAAAATTGTTGAACAAAATGATTGTACATATGAACAATTAAGTATTTTAAAAATAAATTGTGGAATTTATGCATTTAATACAGAAATATTATGCAAATGGTTACCATTTATTAAAAATAATAACAAAACACATGAATATTATTTAACTGATATTGTAGAAATTATAAAGAGAGAAGAAAATATTGATATAGAAATGTATGATTTACCAACCGAAAAAATGATTGAAGTAATTGGTGTTAATACAATAGAACAATTGAATGAATTAAATAGTCTAATAAAAAAAATTGATAAAAAAATAATCCAATAATTATAAGTATTCAAAGTAAACATAAGAAAATGAGTCTTGAATTAAATCCTGAAAATAGAAATATTGTTTCAACTAGATGCTGTTCGTTTTGTCGAAGAACAGGGCATAATATTACAAGATGTGATAGCCAACCTATTCGTATGTTTGAAAGAGAAACATTAATTTTTATACAATTATTAAACTTAAGGTC
>Ga0247844_1002977_pt1 | contig 26077 bp, 26 predicted proteins | sample LaCtaG_FD_192421 | JGI IMG/M metagenome (GOLD analysis project Ga0247844, IMG submission 192421) | Freshwater microbial communities from meromictic Lake La Cruz, Castile-La Mancha, Spain - LaCruzMarch201714.5m_1 | ecosystem: Environmental > Aquatic > Freshwater > Lake | place: Spain: Castile-La...
AGACAGGAGTAGAGTTAATAAAAAATGTGTAAACAGAACTGCGGAAGAAATGGCCGCATAATTTACCTATGAAAAATATCAATTATTCAGTATTCTCCTAGCAGAATTTTGGGAAACATCTGATATGAAAAAAAATACCTTAAAGGAATTCTAGCAGGCATCGCTATATCAGGAAGAATGCCCATCCTATCCATTCCATTTTATCAATAAAAAATTCTTCAACCTCATCTTGTTTTTCAACTTTCTGAAGAGTACTTCCGCCATGACCTATTTGTTCGCCTTGCTTTTTTTTGCCATCCATTGTTCTTTTGTTTCGTGACGATTCTTTCGATTTAAAAAGCCTTCGGTTTATTTTTGATTCCATTCCAAATTATATTATTCAATTGCCTTCTTTTTTGGTATAGAAAAACTAATTTTTCATTGGAGAGCAACGTGAATTTTGAATTAAAAAACTTAGACAAAACAACATTAATTAAGCAAACTCACGAGACAGTGAAACAAGAAAAAATGCACACAATGAATCTACTCCAACACCTTCTTGAAATTGATAATCGTGGGTTGTATTTGGAGCTCGGTTTTTCGAATCTCCACAATTTTTTAGTAGTGGAGTTTAAATATTCTGACAGCGAAGCAGCAACGCGAGTGCAAGCAATGAGATTATTAAAAGAACACCCGATCGTTAAAGAAAAAATTGCCGAAGGAACAATTAGTTTAAGTCAGGCGGCCGACATCAACCGATTTATAAAAGCAGAGGCAGAGAGTGTTTCTGTTAGCAGAGCAGCGTTTTCGCAAACGGAAGGCCGCGCCATTTCCATAACGAAAATTATTGAAGAAGTTGCAGGAAAAAGTGGTCGCGAAAGTAAGGATCTTTTGGATAAAATGCGATCGATCCCGAAGGCCAAATCATACTCTATCGAAATTGATGAAGAAGCGTGGGGCATTTTACAGGAAATTAAGAAAAAGGAATCATCCACTTCGCGTGATGGTGAATTCATTAAAAAAATTCTTAAAAAAAGACTTGATAAAATAAATGAATTGCATTCAAAAAAGAAAAAAGATAATGCCGAAAAACCAAAAGATAAAATAAGTAAAACACCACAGACTCGCTTTATTGGAAAAATCAAACGAGGAGAACTACTTCAAGAGGCCAATTACCAGTGTCAGTACATCTCACCATCAACTGGCAGGCGTTGTGATTGTAAAGCAGATCTCGAGGTAGATCATTTGTATCCTTTTGCATGGGGAGGCACCCACGATATAAATAACACTCGAATTCTGTGCCGATCGCATAATCTTTTCTATGCCGTGCAGACTTTTGGAAAAGAGAAAATGGCCAGCTTTCGCCATCAATGATTAATCACTGAGCTTTAATCATCTATGGGAATCAATCTTAAATACTCTTTCCACATCGCTTCAGAAAGAATTGAATCTTCGAAATCCTTTTTCGCTCGCTGATAGGCGTTTTCGCCGAGTTGAAATTTCAAATCGGGAATTTCAATAAACTTCTTGATGGCCTTTTCGAGCGCAAGAGAATTTTTGACTTCAACAAGAATTCCAGTTTCGTTATCGATAATAGAATCAATCAGGCCTGGAATTTTAGTTCCTATTGAAGGAAGTTTAAAGGCCGCGGCCTCTAAAATCACAGTCCCAAAACCTTCACGATAGCTTGGCATACAAAAAACATCAGCACCGGCCAAATAGGCTTGAGGCTTGTTTTGAAATCCAAGAAAACGAATGCGAGAGTGAGCCAGTATTGTTTGTTTTATTGCAGGCGCAAGGGGTTCCTCGAAATCTCCTACGAAAACAAGATGAAGTTTGTGGCCTTGAGTAAGTAAATTTAAAAAAGCTTCAATTAATTCTTCGATGCCTTTATCGCGAGTAATTCGCCCAAGGTAAAAAAGAAGAAGTGAATCGAAATCGATGTTAAGTTCTTTTCGTAATTTCACTTTTTGATCTGGCCATTTTTCAACATCAAATTTTTTAAAATCAATCCCTCCAAGACATCCTTTATGAAGGCAAGAAATTTTTTGTGGATGAACGGCACGCTCGCCCTTTAGAAATTCAACTTGAGAAGGACTATCCGCAAAGGAGTGAGTATTGAGGCGGGACACAAGATAATCAAGTGCTTTAAGAAAAAATCGCAAGGGCCCATTTAATGTTGCCCATCTTTGCCCCGTAAAAGTGTGAAGACGAACAGGAACTCGGGCCAAAAAACCTGCGATCGCGACGAGAAGTCCTGCCTTAGGAGTCGTCGAGTGAACAATATCATATTTTTCTTTTCGAAATAATTTCCAGAGATCAAAGACGGCACAGAGGTCACGCAAGGGAGAAATATCGCGCGGAATGTTCACTATGTGCTTTTGAAGGCCAACTTCTTCGTCTAGCGTTTTCCAATAATCACCTGCTGAAGCGATAAGATGAACTTCAGCTCCAGAATCACGCCACGAAACAAGATGACTTTTGAAATGAACAAAGGCCAAAGGAATCGTTGTAACTCTCGCAATTTTTATTTTTTTCATTGAATTATTTTTCATCATTTTCGCCCCACTCTTTGAGGACGGTAATATCAAATTCAAGATTTTTTAACATTCTTTATTTACCTCGTGTTGTTTTAATCTAAAAAAAGTTTAAAGTGTGGAAAAAGAAATAGTAAAATCAGGAAAGCATACAAATTTCTCTTGAATTCGACTTATTGTCTGTTTTATGAAACGAGATCGTTTAATATTTTTTCCAATTTTCCCACAAGCTCTGGAACATCTTTACTCGCTATTTTCCATGTCTCTTTTGAGTCAGCAGAATGATATTGATGTATCAAAATATCTCGAAGTCCTGCCATTTTTTTCCACGGAATATTTGTGTGTTTATTTCTCAACTCGATAGGAATCAGTTTTGTCGCCTCACCAATAACCATTAACTGATAATTAACACCTGCCGCAACCAATATATCGCTTTCGAAGGATTCAACGTTTTTTCCCTGAATAAATTTTGCAATATTGCGAGAAGCTTCTAAAATATCAAATAGCAATGCTTTTGAATCACGCGGCTTGCTCATAGACAACCTCATAATGATCGAGAATAGATTTTTTTCGGTAAGGATTCGTGCTTTTTTCGATAACTTCCTTATTTACCATATCAACTTTTCTATTGAAAATTGCTTCTAATTCCTCCTTCATATCAACAATGTCCCATCCTAGAATCTGATTAGGAAAAAAAGTGATAAGAACATCCACATCGCTTTTTTCATGGCTAAAATCATCTCTAATTACAGAGCCAAAAAGTGCAAACTCTTTAACTTTCCATTTTGTACAAAAGTTTTTAATTTTTCCAAGAGGAATTTCAATTGGATATTTTTTAAGCATACATTTCCTTTTTAATTATTGCTTAATTTACCAGAACGGCGTGACATGACCAAGAAAATTCCAACAAACGTAGAATTCGCGTGAAGAAACAAAAAACATGGTCTGCCTTCTTAATTCTGCTCCCATAACAATATTCAGACTAAACTTCGAATGAAACTTATAACAATGCATTATTTTTTCAAATTCTTAAACTTACACTCTCAAAAAACCTTCCCAAGTAGCAATACATTTTTCTCATCCCTTTTTGCTAACACAACAATATAGGCCATGAAAAAATAAAGGCCAAATCCATTTAGGCCATTTATAACCAAAAAAGAAAGAAGGATGGCCAACCAACTCCAAGCAAGACGCCGATCGATTTTTAAAATCAAATGTAGAAAACTCCAAAGAAAAAGAGCAAAGAAAAGGTAACCGACAATTCCAAATTCGGCTAAGGCCTGAATAAAAATACTGTGCTGTTCGAGAGGACAAATCACCGCTAAATCTCCACGGGCCAAGGAAGAATCACGATCGACAGTTCCAAAAAGAGAGTAGTATTCCTTTCCACGGAAATACCCAATACCGAGTGGATGTTCTAAAAACATTTTCACATAGGTCGAATGAATCCCAAAACGTGCTGAAGTTAAACGATGTAAAAGTGCTTGCGTCGAGTGTGAAAGATTCGTGTATAAAAGATAAATCCATATGGGATACGAAAGGATGGCCAAAAGAATGCCCTTGAGCAGTCTTTCCCAAATTTTAGTAGAAAAAATAAACTCTAAAAAAAGAAACAAACTAAACACACTGGCAAAGATACCACCGCGACTTTGCGTAAGAAAAATTAAACAACAGGCCCATAAAAAATGGGCATAGCGCTTTTGTGCCAAATAAATCACTCCAAAACTAAGAAGCATGCTTGCTGTAAAATTTGAATCGCCAAGTGTTCCATAAAAAATAGCAATGGGAAATTTATGTCCGAAAAAATCTTTATATGTATTATACAGAGGGAAAATGGCCTCTATAACGGCGTAGATTGATGTTATACAAAGGGCCAAAAAGGCCATTTGATCCAACTCTTTTTTTGAAAAATAGTGACTTAAAAAATGGACAAATCCGATAAGGCCAAGGCCCTGTCCGACACGAAGAAAACTTATATAATCTTTAAAAAAAAGAGCGAGGCAAGCTCCGACAAGAAAAAAAGCAATATAAAAAAAGAAGATGCGATAAAAACGGCGGTGAAATATAAAATAAAACCAACCCAAAACGGGCATGAGACCTTGGAGGTAGACTGGGTGATTGTGGAGGCGGTTAAAAATATAATAGGGAAAAACTTTTGCAAACGATTTCATTTTCTCCAGCATTTTTAACTCTCCTTAGACCAAATAACATCGTGAGAAATTTAAACATATTTTGCTAATAATAAAACCATTTTTACTTAAATCTAGGCAGATAAAAAATGTTTTAGTAGAGTTTCATTCTATGTTTAAAAAAATAATACATCGCGCATTAGATGTCCTTTTGCTACTCCTTTCTTTCTGGAATTTGAATTGGGGCCGGAATAAAGCGAGAACCCATCTTTTAATCGTCAGACTTGATGCTATCGGCGATTTTTTTATGTGGCTTGCTCCTGCTCTTGAAATAAGAAAAAAATTTCCAAAAAGTCGATTTCACATCACCTTAGTGGGAAACGCGCATTGGATACAGATGGCGCAGGACTTACTTGATTTTGATCATTACATCGCCCTTGATCGCCAACAATTTATGGCTTCCTTTTCTGTGCGGAAAAATATTGCAAAAGAAATTAAAAGAAAAAAATATATTCTCGCCATGAATCCAACTTACTCGAGAGAATGGGCAAGCGATTGGCTTATTGGCATGGCCTGTGCGAAAGAAAAAATAGGATTCGATGGCCCCTGCAACACCATTAAAAAAGGGACGAAGTTTTTTACAAATTTTCTCTACTCAAAACTTCTCCACTCCCCGGCCCAAACTGAATTAGAACATAATGAATTTTTTATCCAACAAACAATCAATCCTGATTTTCGTCTTCAGATTCCTGATTTTAGTAAAAAGGAGAAAAGACAAAACCAAATAGTGATTTTCCCTGGTTCAAGTTGGCATGGGAAATGTTGGCCTAGCGAAAATTTTGCCGAACTTATCACATGGCTTTCGAACAATTTCCCAGGAAACGAGATTATCCTCGCAGGGGGGAAAAACGACGTGACTTATAGTGAGATCATCAAATCTAAAATAAATGTGACTGTGACTGACTTAGTCGGCAAAACAAGTTTAAAAGATCTTCTCGCTCTTCTTTCAAATTCCAAGCTCCTCATCAGCAATGACACAAGCGCTGTACACATGGCCCAAGTCACAAGAACACCTACGATTGCATTAGTCGGAGGAGGGCACTGGGGGCGCTTTCTCCCTTATTCACCTCATATTAAAAATGAAAATATTTTTAGAGTTCTTAATGAAAAACTTGATTGTTATTTTTGTGATTGGAAGTGCAAATTTAATATACAATCAGGCGAGGCCTGTCCTTGTTTAAAAAATATAAATCTTGAAATTCTACAAAAAACGATCAAAACAATTAAAGCAACGCTCTTACAAGAAGGAAACTTTTAATGAAACTTAATCTTAAAAAAGAAAATATTGGTTTTTATCTTTCGGCCATTTTTCTTGGAATCGTTTTTGGTGGCTACCGCTTTACGAATATGATGTCTGACTGGGTTGGTTATGAAAACTATATCACCCATAACTATCAACGCCCCTTTGTCACGCGCGCACTCATCCCTTACATTGTTGAGCAGTTACACAAATTCAATATTTCCCCTGAATTTTTATTTCAATCCTTTGAGGTCATAGCAACTATTTTATGTATTATCTTTTTTGAAAAACTTCTTTCCTACTTCATTCATAACAAATTCTATACTCAGGTTATGGCCAATGCCCTTATCATTATGGCGCCATTTCTCCTTATTTTACCGAGACTCATTAACCTTTGGTATCCTTACGATATTTTTTCGCTGCTTTTTAATATTTTGCTTATTATTTTTCTCTATAAAGAAAATTATCTCCTCTACTATCCCCTTTTTATTATTGCGACAATCAATCGCGAATCAACTTTCTTCGTAACCTTTGCGATGCTTTTTATCTATTTTAAAAACTACACTCACAAAAAACTTTTTCTTCATATTGCTGCTCAATTTTTTATTTGGCTCACTATTGTAAAAACAATGGATCGTTTGTTAACTCATGAGGAAGGATACTATTTTGAATTTCTCTTAATGAAAAACTTTGGTTTTATAAAAGATATTTTCACCGCGCAAGGAATCACGGGGGGCTCAATAGGCCGAAGTGTTTTTCAGGTTGCCTCCTTTTTTCATGCACTGTCTTTTCTTTTTATTACAGTGATCGTTGTTCAAAATTGGAAGCTCTTGGATCAATTATTTCTAAGGAGATTATTCTTTACAAGTATCCCTTTTTATTTCGTCGTGTTTGTCAGGACAAACGCCTATGAATACCGCCTGATTGCAGAATTTCTCCCCTTTGTGTTTTTACCGGGAGCTTATGTTATTTATCAGCGGATTATGTCAGCGGCCAAAAACTAAGGGCCCTAAAATCCAAACGACTTGAGTTTTATTTTTATTATTTTGAAGTTGAGATTTCTTATGAGTGTAGGGAAGCTTAATAATTTTAAAAGACGGAAAATAATTTTAAAGCGTGGATAGCTTAACATAAGCGTTGAAAGCTTATATGTGTAATCCTTATCAAAACGTTCATAAAAAGATAAATGTTCTCTTTGATAAAGAACATAAACTTGATGAAAGTCGGCATCTAGTCTTGGGTTTCCAGTTAAGCATCCCGAACCACTTACAGAGTTACCGCGAACTCGATACATAACCGTTTTTTTATCATAAAAATAAATTTTGATCCCTCTCTCAGTAGCGTTGATCCATAGAGGATAGTCTTCAATGAATTTTACACGTTCATCAAATCTCCCTAAATCTAGAAGCGTTTGACGGTGAATGATTAAAGAAGGAGCGGACCCCCAATACTTTCTCATTAAACTGGTGTGCTGTTCGGCCGCATTTAAAGCACACATTTTTTTTGTAAAAAGCATTCCCTCGCGATGTCTTTGAATGATTTCATCTGTGAGGGCATCGCCAAAAAAATCAATGTCCGAGCACAAAATTTTTATATCGTCGTTAGAAGTTTTAATATAGTGAAGACAACTTGAAATACAATCGGGGACCAAGAGATCATCCCCAGCAATAAGTTTTAAATACTCTCCTGTCGCCTTCGCAAGCCCTCGGTTACAGTTCCCCGAAGTCCCTGTGTTTTTTTCCGTCGTCACCAGCTCAGTTTTAACAAAGGACGACTGATTTTTAATCATCCAATCTTTAACAAGTGCAACTGTTGTGTCTTTTGAGCAGTCATCTGCCACAATCAATTCGATTTTGGGATAAGTTTGATTTTTAATACTCTCTAATGTTTCAATAATAAAATCTGCGGACTCATAGGTGATCACAAGTATCGAGACTAAAGGTTTATTTTCCATATTTTTATCCCATCAACCGTTGTACTCATTAAGTGTTCGAATAACAAAAGAAGCTTCTTCTTCATTTAAAGTTGGCCCAATAGGCAAAGATAAAACTTCCTGATGAATTTTTTCTGTTAAAGGCAAATCGCTATTTTTAAACAGTGAGGAGTAAGCTTGTTGCTGGTGTGGTGGAATTGGATAGTGAATCAAAGTTTGCACACCTTTATCTTCAAGATATTTTTGAAGTTTATTTCGACTCTTGCTTCTGATAACAAAAAGATGCCACACATGACTTCCTTCAAGGGGAAAATCAGGCAAAACAATATTTGGATTTTTATTCTCCTCAAAATATTTTTTAGCAATCATTTTTCGATGAGCATTTTCTTTTTCTAAGTATTTTAATTTCACAGAAAGGATGGCCGCCTGCAATTCATCAAGACGACTATTCACACCTTTATACAGATTTTCATATTTTTTATGGGAGCCATAGTTTCTCATGGCCTTAAGCATTTGGGCCAATTCATCATCACTTGTCGTAATCGCCCCACCATCACCAAGAGCTCCCAGATTTTTCCCTGGATAAAAACTAAAACCAGAGGCATTTCCCCAGGCCCCCGCTTTTTTTCCATCAAGGATCGCGCCATGGGCCTGAGCGCTATCTTCTAAAACAAGAAGCTTAAATTCCTGCGCAAGTTTCATAAGCTCAGGCATGTCGGCCAAACGTCCATAAAGATGAACGGGCATAATGACTTTTGTTTTTTTTGTAAGAGCTTCGCGCGCTTTTCTAGGACAAATATTTAAAGTTTGAATATTGGGTTCAACGAGAACAGGAACAAGATTATTGTCAGTAATGGCCAAAATGGTTGCAATATAAGTATTGGCAGGAACTAAAACTTCATCGCCATCTTTTAGCTTTCCAAGTTCTTTCCAAGCTCGTAACACAAGATTTAAAGCATCAAGGCCATTGGCAACTCCGAGGCAATACTTAGTGCCACAAAAGCTTGCAAAATCTTTTTCAAATTGAGCAACTTCATTTCCTAAAATATACCAGCCCGATTCAATCACGCGTAAAGCTGCGCTTTTAATTTCATCTTGGTACTGAGCATTTACTGATTTTAAATCTAAAAAAGGAATCATTTTTCACCTTGATATTTAATAATTCGGGCCGGATTTCCACAAACAACCGCATTGGGAGGAACATCTTTTGTCACAACAGAACCCGCACCAACTAAGCAATTTTCTCCAAGAGTCACCCCAGGAAGTATTGTAGAATTTGCCCCAATGGAGGCCCCTTTTTTCACAAGCGTCTTGGCAAATTCGTCGGGATAATTTTTCGAACGCGGAAATTTATCATTTGTAAAAGCGACACAAGGGCCAATGAAAGCACCTTCTTCAATTGTGACTCCATCCCAAATGTAAACACCACACTTAACTGTAACGTTATCACCAATCACAACATCATTTTCAATTAAAGAGTTCGCACAAATATTGCAATTCTTTCCTATTTTTGCGCCTGCTAAAATGACAACAAATTGCCATACCTTAGTTCCTTCACCAATGAGTTCTGCCTTAACATCACTTAGAGGATGGATATACATTGTTTTCTCGCTTCGTAAATTTTATAAAATCATCATAGTTTCGAATATAATCATCTTCCGCATAATGTTCACTCGCCAACACCATTAAAATACAGTCATTCGTAAAATGATAAATTTCACGCCACATTGGCCTATCAATATAAATTCCTTCAAAGGGACTATCGAGTGTTATCGCCATTTTTTCTTGACCATCGTCGAGATCAAGTTTGCAACTACCATGAATGGCAAAAAGAACTTGTCTCAAATTTTTATGAGCATGAAACCCTCTGCGATCTTGTTCGTTGCAGGCATGAATATAATAAATCCGTTTTATATCGAAAGGAACATCCTGATTGCCCTCGATGGCAACAAGTTTTCCTCCGCCATGAACGCTGAAATTAAATTTAGTGAGTTTCATCATATTTCATTTTGTTTAAAATATTTAATAAATACTGACCATAATGATTTTTAGAAAGTTTCTCTCCTTGACGTCGTAGCTCTTCATCACTTAACCATCCTTTACGCCAAGCAATTTCTTCAATACAAGCAACCATCATGCCTTGTCTTTTTTGAACGGTTTCAACGAACTGTGAAGCTTCAATGAGTCCATCATGTGTGCCTGTATCAAGCCAAGCAAAGCCTCGTCCTAAAAGTTCAACACTAAGTTTTTGCTCCTCGAGATACATTTGATTAATACTTGTGATTTCTAATTCGCCTCGATGAGAAGGCTTCACTTTTTTTGCTTTTTCAACAACACTGTTGTCATAAAAATATAATCCTGTCACGGCCCAATTGGATTTAGGATTTTTAGGTTTTTCTTCGAGAGAAAGTGCTTTAAAATTTTGATCAAATTCAACAACACCAAAACTTTGCGGGTCCATAACTTGATAAGCAAAAACACTGGCGCCGTTTTTATTTTCAACGGCCTTTTGAAGTCGAGGAGTAAAACCTTGTCCAAAAAATAAATTATCACCTAAAACTAAAGCGCAAGAATCAGTTCCGATAAATTCTTCTCCAATTAAAAAAGCTTGGGCCAGACCTTCGGGTTTAGGTTGGGCGGCATAGGACAAACGAATTCCAAATTCACTTCCATCACCTAAGAGTCGTTTAAAAGAAGATTGATCTTCAGGAGTTGTAATCACTAAAATATCTCGAATCCCTGCTAACATTAAAACAGAAAGTGGATAATAGATAAGTGGCTTATCATAAATGGGAAGCAATTGCTTCGAGACGGCCTTGGTAATAGGGTAAAGTCGTGTTCCAGAGCCACCCGCTAAAATAATTCCTTTCATTTATTTTCTCCTAATTCAAGTTGGATTTTAATCCTAAGCGCTCACGATATGAACCGTCTTTCACGCGAGCAATCCATTCATTGTTATTTAAATACCATTTGACTGTTTTTTTAAGGCCACTTTCAAAATTTTCATTTGGAAACCAGCCTAATTCTTTTTGTATTTTGGAAGCATCAATGGCGTAGCGTTGATCATGACCTGGCCTATCTTGCACAAAAGTAATGAGCTCTTCGTATTTTTTTAATCCAAAAGGATTTGGCATAAGTTCATCGAGTAATGAACAAATTGTCTTAACAACTTCAATGTTTTTCTTTTCATTGAACCCACCAATGTTATACGTCTCTCCATTTTTTCCTTTCATCAAAACGAGATAAAGAGCTCGAGCATGATCGTCAACATAGAGCCAATCTCGAATTTGATTCCCAGTTCCATAAACAGGTAATTTTTTTCCTTCAATCGCATTGAGAATCACAAGAGGAATTAATTTTTCTGGAAATTGATAAGGCCCATAATTATTTGAGCAATTTGTGACAACGACAGGAAGTTTAAATGTTCTATGCCAAGCGCGCACAAGATGATCTGAAGAGGCTTTTGAAGCAGAATAAGGGCTACTTGGTGAGTAGGGTGTCGTTTCTTTAAAAAAATCGTCAGTCCCATGAAGATCTCCATAAACTTCGTCGGTAGAGACATGATGAAAACGAAATAAAGATTTTTTTTCTAACGCTAAATTTTCGTAATAGGCCCTAGAAACTTCAAGTAAATTATAAGTCCCCATAATATTGGTTTCAATAAAAACAGCTGGCCCATCAATGGAGCGGTCAACATGACTTTCCGCTGCTAAATGAATAAGAAGATCTGGTTTATGTTCAGAAAAAACTTTTTTCACTTCTTCTTTTTTACAAATATCACCTTGAACAAAAAAGTAACGCTCACTAGAACTTACTTCATTTAATGAATCAAGATTTCCTGCATAAGTTAATTTATCTAAATTAACAACCTCATTTTGGGTTTCATTTAAGATATAACGAATAAGCGCTGATCCAATGAATCCCGCTCCTCCTGTAACTAAAATTCGCATATAACTCACTCCGGTTTTGTTAAATTTTATTTTTTAAAAAATAGGGAAAAAATGAATATAATTCCAACACAAAAATCTTTCGCGTCTTTTCGTGAAAAAGATTAAAAATCCAATTGCATCCCCCATAAGAAATCACGGCGGCCCAAGCGGCCCCAATAGCGCCGTAATGAGGAATCAAGATAAAATTTAAACTAACATTTGTAAAAGCGGCCAAGACATTTCTTATTAAAGAAAGATGAAGCAAATTCTCTGTTATGTCCCATGCATTTTGCATAACGCCCCAGAAAACAAAAAGGCATGTCCAGATGTGAATTTGAAATACGGGAATAGCTTCACTATACTTAGACGAAAACAGAATATGAATAAGTAGGTCCCCAAAAAAAGTCATTGTGACAGAAATAGTGAGCGCCGTAAAAGTCATGAGAGAAAAAAGGCGACGCAACCGGCTCCAATAGTGACTTTGATCTATCGTCTTTAAGGCGACGATAGATGGAAAAAATGATGCTGAAATCGCTAATGGAATAAAGTACCATAGTTCTGTAATCTTCGTTGATGCTCCAAAAAGTCCGGCCTGATAAGCATCGGCCATATTCTTAAGCATGACTTGATTAATTTTCATATAGATTGTTATGGCAACTGATGAAAGTAAGGGAGCAAGCGAAATTTTTAAAACTTCCTTTAAATAGACTTTATCAAACTTCCAGAGAGTCGGTTTTTTATGATAAACTTTAAGATAAAGTAAAACAAAACCGCCAATGAAAAGACTACTTTCAAGCACGCACGCAAAAATAAAATAACTTATTGGAAATTTACCGACGACCAAAACGACTCGAAATAAAGCAGAGAGAGTAAGGGCAATCAATTTTGCATACACAGAAAATTTGGCCTTCACTTCAGACTGATAAAAAGCATCGAGAGACTCAAAGATGCGCACAAACAAATCAAATGACATAATAAAAGCAAGAAGTCGAAGTTCCGGACTGTGATTGGCAAAAGTAAAAGAAATTATGTTAATTAAAAAAAGAGAAGTTAAGGCCCCTAGGAAACGAACAAGAGTCACTGTTCCTAAGACAATTTCTTCGGAATATTTTTTTTGCACTAAATCTTTAACAATGATGCTTGATGGAATGAGATTTAAAAGAGGGTCAAAAAGAGCGACAAAGGCCAAAATATAACTATAATTTCCAAACTGCTCGGGGCCTAGGTAGCGCACAATAAGGGCAAGAACAAAAAATCCAAGCCCCATGCGAAAAATTTTTTCGATAGAGAGCCACAGCGTATTTCCAAGGATCGCTTTAATCTCGGCAGATTTAAATTTTTTAAGCTCAAGCATAGGCAATATATATAACTCGAAATCTGGCCATTGACCAATCTAATGCCTAGAATTATAACAATCAGACTCAATTTTTTTTTAAGAATAGAAAAGTGATCCTCATCATGATCGAAAATGACCGAACAGAATTCAAGCTCCTCTGGAAGGATGATATTTTAAAAAATATCGTCGCCTTTGCTAATGCTGAGGGAGGAGATATTTATCTTGGTGTTAACGATGCCGGTGAAGCCGTTGGTCTCCCCCTTATCGAAGAAATGCTGGAAAAATTGCCTAATATTATAAATAGCAAGATAGGACTTTATCCACAAATTAAAGCAGTTTCTATTAATGGAAAAACTGATGAAAAGCCTGTTTTGCAAATCACAATCCTCCCCTCGTCAGTCCCTATTTCTTATAACGGTAAATTTTATTTTCGCAGCGGAAGTGTTGTTTTAGAACTTAGCGATAGGGCCCTTTCCGATTTTCTCTTAAAAAAAAGTGGCCAGACATGGGATGGTCTTGAAGCAGATGTCTACCACTCCCTGCAATTTAACCTTGAAACAATAGAGCATTTTAAAAAACTTTCTAAAGATCGTTTACCGGCAGCGAATAATGAAGAAATCGAAGTCAATCTTTTTCTTCAAAAATTAAATTTACTCTCTCAAAATGGGAGGCCGACGAAGGCGGCGATTTTACTTTTTGCCAAAAATGTTCCGGCCTATTTTCTTCAGGCAAAAATTAAAATTGGGCGTTTTGCAAGTGAGTCTGACATTGTTACCTCAGATGTTATTGAAGGAAATCTTTTTGAACAAATCGAATTGGCGATTACTGTTTTAAAGTCAAAATATCTTCTTTCTCCCATTAGCTATGAAGGAATTCATCGGCGTGAAAAACTCATTTATCCTGAAGAAGCATTACGAGAAGCTATTTTAAATGCGATGATTCATCGAGATTACAATTCAACTTCCAATATTCTTATTCACGTTTTTTATGATCGCCTCACTATTACAAATGAAGGAAAATTCCCACCTGAAGTTTCTGTTAACGATTTAGGTCACACTCATCTTTCAAAACCGAGAAACCGCTTACTTGCCGACACTTTTTATAAAGCTGGTTATATTGAAAGTTGGGGAAGAGGAACTTTAAATATTATCAAGGCCTGTGAAGAGGCCAAACTTCCCCCCCCTCTTTTTACAGAAGATCATGGGACAATACGGATTTGTTTTTTTAATGGGGTCGGAGGTGAGGTCACCGATCAGGTCACCGATCAGGTCACCGATCAGGTCACCGATAACCAAGCAAAAATCCTTGAAATTATAAAAAACAATCCTCATATCTCAACGAAAGAATTAGAAGATAACGTCGGAATTTCCCAACGAAAAATTAAAGAAAATATCAAAAAACTAAAACTATCAGGCCATCTCGAACGCGTCGGAACAAATAAAAAAGGCCATTGGAGAATACTCAAATGAAAAAAATCGCCCTTATCACTGGTGTCACTGGTCAAGACGGTGCTTACCTCTCTGAATTTCTCTTAAATAAAGGGTATGAAGTTCATGGCATCAAGCGCCGCTCTTCTTCTTACAACACCCAAAGAGTAGATCATCTCTACGTCGATCCTCACAATGAAACAAATTTCAGACTTCACTATGGCGATCTTTCTGACTCAGCAAATCTCATTCGTCTCGTACAACAAATCAAGCCTGATGAAATTTATAATCTCGGCGCAATGAGCCATGTCCAAGTTTCCTTTGAATCCCCTGAATATGTAGCGGATGTCGACGGGATTGGAACTCTTCGCCTTCTTGAGGCGATTCGTATCTGTGGCCTAGAGAAAAAAACGCGTTTTTATCAGGCCTCAACGAGTGAACTTTATGGCCTTGTTCAAGAAGTTCCTCAAAAAGAAACAACGCCCTTTTATCCTCGTAGCCCTTATGCAGCGGCAAAACTTTACGCCTATTGGATCACCGTTAATTACCGCGAGGCTTATAATATGTTCGCCGTAAACGGCATTCTTTTTAATCATGAATCTCCTCTGCGCGGTGAAACTTTTGTCACACGAAAAATTACGATGGCCGTTGCCGCTATTAAAAAAGGCAAACAAGATTGTCTTTACCTAGGAAATCTTGATGCCAAACGTGACTGGGGTTACGCTAAAGAATATGTTGAAGGCATGTGGCTTATGCTCCAATCTGAAAAACCCGCTGACTACGTACTCGCCACAGGGGTCACAACTCCTGTGCGTGAATTTGTCGAAAAAGCGTTTAAGGCGGCCGACATCCAAATTGCTTGGAAAGGAGCAGCTGGCACAGTTGACGAATTTGGCATTGATGCTAAGACAGGTAAAACTTTAGTCAAAGTTGATCCACGTTATTTTCGCCCTACAGAAGTTGAACTTTTAATTGGAGATCCAAGTAAGGCCAAGCGTGAACTTGGATGGAATCCGAAAACAACAATTGAAGAATTGGTGAAGATTATGGTGGAAGCGGATATGAAGAGGCTTTAACAATGAATAAAAAATCTCCCCTTCTCATCCTTGGCGCTCGCGGTTTAGTAGGCTCTGCCCTTGTCCGGAAATTTAAATCTGTTGGCCATGAATCTATTCTCGCTCCTTTTCGCGACGAACTCGATCTTACAAACCAACAGGCCGTCCTCGAGTATTTTAAAACTCACAAACCTGAATACGTTATCGATGCGGCCGCGAAGGTCGGAGGAATTTACGCCAATAACACCTATCCGGCCGACTTTATTTTTCAAAACCTTGCCATTCAAAACAATGTCTTCGATGCTTGCTTTAAGCATAATATTAACAAACTTATTTTTCTTGGAAGTTCTTGTATCTATCCTCGCCTTTGCCCACAGCCCATCAAAGAAGAATATCTTCTTACTGGCGAATTAGAAAAAACAAATGAAGCCTATGCTATTGCCAAAATTGCAGGCCTTAAAATGGCCGAAAGTTTTCGCAAGCAATATGGCTGCAACTATTTTTCTCTTATGCCTACAAATATCTATGGCGTAAATGATAATTTTCATCCTGATAATAGCCACGTGATCCCAGGTCTTATTGTACGCATGAAAAAAACTCTTGATGAAGGTAAAAAGGAATTTGAAATTTGGGGAACAGGTACTCCTAAACGAGAATTTCTTTACGTTGACGATCTTGCCTCTGCCTGCCATTTCATTATGAACTATCAAGGAAATATTGAAGGAACCCATCTCAATGTTGGAACTGGTGAAGACATTAGCATTGGAGAATTGGCCAGACTCATAGGGAAAATCATGGGGTTTAAGGGTGAATATATTTTTAACTCAAATTACCCTGATGGCACGCCAAGAAAACTTTTGGATGTTTCAAAAATTAAAGCGCTTGGATGGAAGCCAGAAGTTGAATTGGAAGAAGGGCTAAAACAATCAATTCAGTTTTACTTACAGCAATGAAAGTTTCAATCATCACTCCCACCTACAACTCGGCACTCACTCTTGAAAAAACGCTTCGCTCTGTTTTCAATCAAGACTATAAAAATGTTGAACATATTATTGTTGATAATGCGAGTTCTGATGACACTTTAAAAATTGTCCATCAAATTTATGCTAACAAAGAAAATCAATTAAAAATCATTTCAGAAAAAGACAAAGGGATCGCTGACGCCTTTAATAAGGGAATCAAAGCGGCCACAGGAGAGATTGTTGCTATTTTAAATAGCGACGATTTTTATATTGATACTTCTGTCCTTTCTCGAGTGGTGAATGCTTTTCAACAAAATAATACCGACTTTGTCCATGGGAATATGGTCTTCGTAGATGAACTCTATGGCGCCGATGTACGTCATCCCCTGTTGTGCCCAATAACCAAAGCGTTTCCTTTTAATCATCCGGCCTTTTTTGTTCATCACACCCTTTATAAAAGAGTAGGCCTCTTTAAAGAAAACTATCGCCTCACCATGGATTTTGAGTGGGTTTGTCGACTCTACCAAACTCCGCTGGAATTGAAATATAAGGGCGAATATTTAAGCGGGGCACCACTTGTTTCGATGAGTTCTGGTGGGGCTTCTTGGAAAATGGAATTACGCTCTATCGATGAAATTGAACTCGCCCTACGCGAACATCACTTCTGGGGAATACAAGCTTTTTACTTTCAAAATCTTCGACGCCTGAGAATACGAATAAAACTATTGATGGAAAAAATGGGAATCACCTTCCTTGTTAAAATATGGCGAAGACTCAAATGGAAATAGAAAAAAAATTTCCCCGCATCCTTTTCATTACGGCCCGCTCAGATTTAGGAGGAGGCCCTCAGCATCTTTTTGATCTTTGCTCAGAATTAAAGACACAACATCCTGAATGTTTTTTTGCCATTGCGGCGGCCGATGAGGAGCCTTTTGCTCAAAGGTATAAAGAGCTGGCCCATGACTTTATTGCCTTACCCAAACGTTCCTTCAAGCTAAAATCTTTTAAAGAACTCCTTTTTTTTTGTCGCAAAAATAAAATCAATCTCATTCACTCTCATGGAAGAGGCGGTGGAATTTATGCGCGTTTGCTAGCGCTCATAGGCGGAATTTCAGTTATTCACACCTTTCACGGAATACATATTCCCAAAACGCCGCTCGGGATTTTAAAACTTTTCATTGATTATTGCTTCATCCCTCTTACAAAACATTTTATTTGTGTCTCTCAAGATGAACAAATTAAAGTTAAAGAACTTCATCTCGCACCCTTAAAAAAAGTGAGCGTCATTTTAAATGGCGTCGATTTAAAAAAAATAGATCTTTGCCCAAACTCACCAAAAACTTCAACGATAAAGATAGGGACCTTGGCACGATTTAATTATCAAAAAGGACTCGACCTTCAACTCAAAATTCTTTCTTCTTTTATTCAGAAATTCCCAGAATTTGATTTAGAGGTTTTAATTACAGGAAATGGCGAAGATTGGCAAAAAACTATTGAACAACACAAGACACTCCCATTCTCACTCTCACAAAAAATTAAACTTATTGGCCCAACCAATTCACCCTTAAATTTCCTTAAGCAGCTCGATTTTTATATAAGCTTCTCACGCTGGGAAGGGCTTCCGCTTTCTGTTTTAGAAGCAATGGGATCTCGCTTACCCTGCTTACTTTCAAACGTCACCGGACATAGAGATTTGGCAAAAGATAAGGCCGTTATCCTTTTTGAACTCAACGATCCTCTCGATTTTGAAAAAAAGTTTCTCGCCCTTCTAAAAAATCCAGACGAAGCCAAAAACTTAGGCCTCAAAGCACGACTCGATGTTGAAAGGAAATTCACAAGGCAACTTATGGGAACAAAAACGTTTGAACTCTATCAAATAATGGAACTAACAAACTAAAGCATAGACTTTTATTTTTGAAGCTTTTACTATTTCGAAGAAACAAAACCAATAAAGGGAAGACAATAAATGAAACTCAGCATCATCATACCCGTTTATAATGAAGAACAACATTTAAAAGATTTCTTTAATTATCTTATGAAATCGCCCTGCCCCATCGAAAGGGAATTCATTCTTATCGATGACTGCTCGAAAGATAAATCATTAAGTATTTTAAAAGAACTTCAAAATAAATATCCCTTTAAACTTCTTGAACAAAAAATAAATCAAGGAAAGGGCGCTGCGATCATTCGAGGATTTGAGGAAGCCAGCGGCGACATTGTCATGATTCAAGATGCCGATTTTGAATATGACCCTTGGGATATTCCTTCGCTTCTTGGGCCACTTATAAACAACAAGGCCGACGTTGTTTTTGGTAGTCGCTTTAAACATAACAACCTTCAAGTTCACCGAACCTATCACTATTTCGTCAATAAATTTCTTACGATGTTAAGTAATCTTTTCTCAGGAATTTATCTTACGGATATGGAAACTTGCTATAAAATTTTTAAGGCCGATCTTATCAAATCAATGAACCTCAGCTCTAAACGTTTTGGAATTGAGGTTGAGATGACGGCATACCTTGCGCGAACATCTGCTCGAATCATGGAGCTTCCTATTAACTACTACCCTCGCACAACTCTTCAAGGGAAAAAAATTAACTGGAAAGATGGTGTAGCGGCATTGGGGCATCTGATTAAATTTAATTTTTTAACGAAAAATTGCTTTAAAAATCTTCCTGAGCGTTATCATTCAGGACGATCAAAATTTGAGATTTTTAAAGATGGCCAAAGCCATGTCTAGATGAAAAACACGGCACAAGTCATTGGTCTTTTATTTTTGATTTTTTGGATTTTAAAGGCCTTGGAATCTTTTTTCCCCTTTGGGCATGGTGATCCCCTCTACTACCACCTCGTTTTTTCTAAAATGCTCTTTGAAAGAGGTTGGTATGAGACTCACAAAAATCTTTGTGGCGTTTTTCAAAGTGGCGCCATGGAGTATCTCTACATCCTTCCTCGGCTCATCACAAATTCCAATTTGTCAGCACAACGACTTTCGCAGTTTATGCATTTTTTCCTTTCAATAGGAGTCACCTCCCTTTTTGTATGGGGTCTTTTTAAAAAACAATATCCACTCATTGCTGCTTTAGGGGGATTCATTTTTTTAACTTTCAATAAAGGAAGCACGTTTTTTCTCTATGCTAAAAATGATGGAGTCACACCTTTTTTACTGATCCTTTTTTATGTCATCTTTATCAGCTCGCAAAATATAAATTCGCAAAATACCTGGATCAAAAAATTTAATCATCCCCTCGTCGCGGGATTGATCCTCGCTTTAATGCCGCTTTTTAAAATAAATGGCCTTATTTCTGGAGGCCTGTTTGGGCTTTATTATATCTGGACTCAACGTCGATCCGTAAAAAACATTATTCTATGTGCAATCCCTCCTCTTTGCCTTGTTCCGTGGTTATTTATAAGAAATTGGTATTTTATTAAGGCCCCTTTTTTTCCAGGCCTATTAAAAGTATTCCCAGGAATACTTCCGGCTTCCGTCGTTAATACTTTCGTTTATTTTGCCTCAAGCCCCCCCACCTTTTTAAGTGTCATTGATAATTTAAAAACATTTTTTTTCGCAAAAATCATTTTCATAACAATACCTTTTCTTGTCGTGGTTTATTTAAAAACAAAAAAACCACTCCCCAAAAGCATCATCTTCTCCTTTTTGATCTTTACCATTGCCATGATAACCAATGGCGGAATTAGTGCGGAACGCTTTCTTTTTCCCTGCTATTTCCTCAACGCTTTTTTTATACTTGAATTTATTTTTGATTTTCAGCTTGATAAAAAAAAATGGTTCGTTTGGCCTTTTTTTATCATTATCGTTTTGGATTCAAGAATAGATATTGTTATTAAAAGAATTAAAAACGAATTTCTTTTTCAACAACTTAAAACAGAAAAAGTAGTGACCACGATGTCTCCGAAGGCCGGAGTATGGGAAAAACTTCCCAACACAGCTTTGACAATTCTCTCTGATGAGTGGAATGAAATTTATTATGCCCCGAAAGGAACCATTCTCCATAGCTCAGAATGCACACTCCAGGCGGGGTTTCTTCAAGAGTGTACTCAAAGCGATCTTTCAAAATTATCATCTTATGATCTTTTTATTATCAAACGTTGGGCAAATAATCCTTGCTACGACTCTATAAAAGAATCCACACCACTTCTTTTTAAATATGAAGGTTATGAGTTCCATGGAAAAATTATTCAAAAATAAATTCATACTCCCCATCCTTCTTACTTTTGCTACTCTACTTTTATTGGCCGCAAACGTAAGAAGAATTTTATACAATTGCTTTCACGCCATTGATTTTTCCATTTACCAGCAGGCCATTTATGATATTGCGACAAATGGAATTCATAATCCTTACCTTACCGTAAGAAATATAAAAATATTTAGTGATCACTTTGATCCTGTTCTTATTTTTGCGTCACCCTTTGCTGCCCTTTTTTCTTACCACCCAGCATCTCTTATTGTTTTTGAATGGCTATGGTATTTTGCTCTTTTAATCGGAATCATATGGATAAAAAGAAAATCTTCCTATGATGAAATCTTTTTCTATCTTTTTATGGCCATCTTTTGTCGTGCTTTTCTCTCTGGCCTTAATTACCCAATTCATCCCACAACCTGGACAATTTTTTCTGCTTTTTTAATTGCGCTTTCGATAAAAAAAAACAACGCAATTGCTATCATCCTAAGCTCGACATTTTTTTGTTTTTTTAAAGAGATTTTTCCTGCATCCATTATTTTTCTCGGCGCTTATTATCTTTTTATAAAACGTTGGAGACTAGGAATTATTCTTCTCATTGTCTCGTGTGGTGTCGCTTATTTTGATTATATTCTAAGACCTCAATTTTTTTCCGGAACATATAGTTATAACGAAATTGTCCTCGGTGCAAAAAATCAAAGCCTCATTGATAAAATTTGGCAAACATTTCTCTCCTATAATTACTTAGATACATTTAAAACCTATTATCCCTTTATCATTCCCTTGGCCCTTGTTTGGAAGTACGAATTAAAAAATAATAAAAATTGGTTAAAGCACCCTTCGATTCCAATTTTTATTTGCTTTATTCCTTTACTTGGAATTCATTACTTGTCTGGACTTTTAATTTTCCACAGGACAACAACCCTTGCCGCATTTCTCTTATGCGCTCTTATTTTTTCGAATCTTTACACAAACATTAAACATTCAAATAAATGGCTTATCATCTGTACACTTCCGTTTCTCTTAAATACTTCGGGATTATATACGAAATTTTTCGCGGCAGTTTTTTTAAATAAATCTTCATCGTGCACAATAACACCTGATAAAAATGAGGCCACCCAAAAATTATTAGAACTTCGAAATACAATCTCAAAAGATAAAACAATTTTAGCAACGGGCGGAGTTATCCCACGTTTTTTAACTCCCAATATGAAAATCTATGTCGCAGGAATTTTTTCGGCACCTCAAGAAAATTATGGATATATTCTTTTTGAAAGAGAAGGATCAGGAGATGTGTGGCCTTATTCGAGAAAACAAATAGAAAACTACATTCCTCTCTGTGAAAAAGGGAGTAAGATATTGCTCAAAAATTACTATTATTTTTTAGCAGAAGGGCCTTTCACTCAAGAGTGTACTAATGCCATTCACTCAAAAGCAATGCCCTAAAAAGCTTCGCGATGAGCTACGAATTTATTTTACACTTTTAAGTGTTGTCAGAAGTTTTAAGTTGCCCATAATTGTTTTTTTAAAATCCATTTTGGACAGGCCCATCTTTAAATCATAGCGTAATAAAAAAGGAACTTCCCCCATCACCGCACCTGCTTTATGACAGCGAAGAAGAATTTCAACCATCGAAGCAAAGCTTTTTTCAAAAACAACATCACTTGGAAAATCTTTTTTGATGAGTTTGATTATTCTTGGCGAGTAAAGACGAAAACCACAACTCATATCCCTAATCCCAGGAAGGTTGTGCAACATTTTAAAAAGCATTGCCAAACCAAGAGAGAGTATTTGCCGAAATCCACTTACACCCACGATCTGACTTCCAGGCCTATAGCGTGAGGCAACCACTACATCATATCCTTGCATCATTTTTTCCATCATAGAAGGAATGGTAGAGGCAGGATGTGAATTATCACCATCCATTAACCCAAGGGCCAATGGAGGGTTTTCTTTTTTCAATGCTTCTTCGTAATAAGCAAAGGCGGTATTAATTCCCCCAGTTAAATTTCTATTTTCGGGATGCAAAATGATAGTTAAATCTAAATTCCATTTTTTGCTCTTTAATACCTCTTGCGTATTATCCTTACTTGCATCATCAATTAAAACAACCTTTGTCTCAAATAATTTTCCATACACTAAATTAAGTCTTTCAAAATTTTCTAACAGGCCCGGAATATTTTCTGCTTCGTTATAGCACGGTAGCGCTATAACAATGTAAGGGTGGTTATTTTCCATAGTTGTCTTCTCCCTTCTCAAATTCAAGCCTCGGTAAACTCTGTCCGAGCGCATAGATGAACATTATAAAAAAAACGTTCTCACCATCACCAAAGGTATATTGAACCATGCCTGAACCTATAAAGTAAGCAATGAAGGCGATGGAAACAAGACCCACTAAATCTTTTCGTGCTGCCATTTCTTTTGCCCAGAAAAAAAGAAAACAAAGTAAAGCAATAAGGCCAAAAAATCCTGTGCTCGCCATTTGTTCTAAAAAATTATTATGCGCATGCCCCCCAATATTACTCCATTCAATATTGTACTCTTTTTTAATACGGACAGAATTTGATTCGAAATTTCTAAAACCTAGGCCAAAATAAGGGCTCTCTTTCACCGCATAGTAAGCGGCCTGAAAATGGCTCATCCTCTGAGCGTTAGAATACGTGCGCTCGAAAAAAAGTTTTTGTCCAAAGCTCGTCCCAAAAGTTAAGGCGGAAAGAAAAATAGTACCGATAAGATAAGTGCCCACCACCCATTTTTTACCCTTTTGAAAAAAAAGCAGAGGTATTGCGACAACAAAACCAAGCAAAGCCCCACGTGTGGCCGATAAAATAAGACCTAAAAAATTAATCACAAAAGTAAGAAGGTGCCATTTCACTCCAAGAAATTCTTTGACCCGTTTCCAATAAATGAGTAAGCCAAAGGAACAAATAAGAAGAAATCCTATCCCGTAACCGTATGTCATATACATTCCATACAGCCCCGAAGCACGAAAGAGATGGGCCGCCGGCTTCCATTTGATAGGGTTAAATCCTGTATAAAGTGCATAAATGCCAACAAGGCTTGCAAAGGCGGCCATAAGAAAAACTGAATTCGTTAAAATTTTGGTTTTTTTCTTAGAAAAAAAATATTTAAAATTGTCGGCGTAAGCAAAGGGGGCCAAAATCCCACCAAGAAAATAATACTTTAGACCAAAAATTTTTGTAAGGGGCATTGGATTTAAAATAATTGAAACGATGCCGATAATGATGAGAGCGAAAAGAGCACTCCCGCTTTTAGAAAGACAATAGTTCTTTTCTTGAATGGCCTTTGCTAAAAAATAAATTCCTGGAAGAAAAATAAAAATATGCGAAAGTGCAGTAATACTAACCGAAACAAAGGTAAAAAAAACAAGGACAACAATGGAGGCAAAAGTTAAAAATCGCATCCATTTCAAAATTTTTTGATTTTCAAACATAAAACCTTCGTGACTTCTTCGAAAATAATCTGCAATCTATAATTATGGCGATAATATAGATTTTAAAGTAAAAAAAGTCATCATTTTGAACAATCATTATTTTCGACTATTCGCTCATAAAGGTCTCGAATATGCTCAAACAACATGAATATAGTTTTTCTTTGCTCCAAAAAATCTTCGATGCGCTTTTGGTCCTTGTCTTTTGGTATTTGGCCTATCTTTTTCGTTTTAATTTAACAACCGGGGCCCAGTCTGGACTTGAGGGGTTATTTTTAAAAATTGCCCCGCTGATAGCTTTTTTAACAGTCATTTTTTTTAGGCGTGAAGGACTTTATCGCTCCCAGCGCTTTAATTCGCGTTTAAAAGAAATTGCAACAGTCCTCAAAGCAAACACACAGGCCATTTTAGCACTTATTATCATCCTTTACTTTTTTGCTCCGGATCGTGTCTCGCGCCTGACACTTTTTTATTACTTTATCATCTCACACATTGGTTTAGTGGCACTACGATTAACTGTGCGAAACTATCTGCGCTATCTTCGAAGCAAAGGTTTAAATCTACGTCATGTAATTCTTGTTGGAGATAGCGATGAGCTTGTAAAATACATACATGCTATACGTTCATACAAAGATTCGGGAATTAATTTTGTGGGTTGGCTTGAAGGTGGTGATTTGCCAGGAAAAATGGGGATATCTCCTTTTAATAAAACACTCAAGGAAGCAAAAGAAAATCTAAAACCAGACGCCATCATCATTGGATTTTCTTCAGAGAAAGGAAGTCGTCTCAAGGAAATTTTGCGCGCAAACCATAACGACATCATCCCTCTTCAAATTCTTCCTGATGTAAGTTACTCCTTTATCGGTCATGAAATAGAAGATTTTGAAGGACTCCCCCTTATCACTTTGAATCAACCACATTTAAATTATTTTGATTTTTTTATCAAACGTTTTTTTGATATTGTACTCACAGGCCCTGCTCTTATCATACTATGCCCTCTTTATTTTATCATCGCTGTCGGCGTAAAAATATCATCTCGAGGGCCTATCTTTTATGGCCAAGAAAGAATGGGCCTTGATGGAAAAAGTTTTCTCATGTGGAAGTTTCGCTCTATGCGTGTTGATTCAGAGGCCAATGCTACTCCTGGATGGACTGTGGCCAACGACCCAAGAAAAACAAAATTTGGAAGTTTCTTAAGAAAAACTTCACTCGATGAAATTCCGCAAATCTGGAATGTTTTTAAAGGCGACATGAGTCTCGTTGGGCCACGCCCTGAACGACCGTTTTATGTCGATAAATTTCGCCATGAAATCCCCGCTTATATGCTTCGACACAAAATGAAAGCCGGCATTACAGGCTGGGCGCAAGTGAATGGGTGGCGCGGCGATACTTCTCTTGAAAAACGCATTGAATGTGATCTGTGGTACATCAAGAACTGGTCACTCTGGCTTGATCTAAAAATTATTTTTCTTACTTTTTGGAAAGGTTTTATTAATAAGAATGCGTATTAAGAAAAAACAACTTGAAACAAACTGTAAAAATTTGGAAAAGTTTATGAATAAAGAACTCATCGAATCCTTCGCAAAATCAGGTGAATCAGAAACGCTTGAATTTAAGCGTTCTACTAACGAAAGACGAGAAGGGATAAAAACGATTTGCGCCATGTTGAACAATCGAGGAGGAAGAGTCCTTTTCGGTATCGAGCCCGACGGTAAAATTATTGGTCAAGATGTGAGTGATCATACGATCGAGGAAGTTGCACAGGAATTAAAAAATATTGAACCTCCCATTTTTCCTAATATCGATAGAGTTTTTGTTGATGGTAGAAAAGAGGTTT
>Ga0247844_1002978_pt1 | contig 26067 bp, 27 predicted proteins | sample LaCtaG_FD_192421 | JGI IMG/M metagenome (GOLD analysis project Ga0247844, IMG submission 192421) | Freshwater microbial communities from meromictic Lake La Cruz, Castile-La Mancha, Spain - LaCruzMarch201714.5m_1 | ecosystem: Environmental > Aquatic > Freshwater > Lake | place: Spain: Castile-La...
GTTTCTGGGCTAATGGTTTCATCGATTGAAATTCCGATTGTTGTCTGATCAACGACGCGCATTGTCAGATTCTGCTGCCTACCCTTTTCAAAAATTGCTTTTGCATCGACACCAGTGACCTGGAAAGTGTCAAAGAAGTCAGTTTCGGAAAGCGAAAGTCCAGCTGCCCGCAGAGCATCCGCCAGTGCGTGAGCTTTCTGGTGAACTTCTAGAGCAATTGAGCGCAACCCCTTTGGTCCGTGGTAGACCGCAAACATTCCAGCCATCACGGCAAGAAGTACCTGAGCGGTACAAATGTTGGACGTTGCTCGCTCGCGTCTAATGTGTTGCTCTCTAGTTTGAAGAGTCAATCGGTAAGCAGGAGCTCCATCAGCATCAAGAGATACTCCAACTAATCTTCCAGGCATAGATCTTTCTAGATCTTCGCGAACAGCTAGGTATCCGGCGTGAGGACCACCGAATCCCATTGGAACGCCAAAGCGCTGGGTGGTTCCGACAACGATGTCAGCACCGGCTTCGCCCGGAGGAGCGATCAAGCAAAGAGCTAGCAGATCAGCTACGGCTACCGCCATTGCGTTCACTGCGTGAGCTGCGTCGAAGATCGGCTTTAGTTGTGTCAATCTTCCGGAGGATCCTGGATACTGCACCATCACACCAAAGTATTCACCGACTAATTCCGCTGCACCCTTTGCTGCGTCGAAGTAGGCGATTGTGATTCCAACCGGCTGTGCTCTGTGCTCAAGCAATGATTTGGTCTGCGGCATAGTGTCGGAGTCAACGTAGAAAACATTGCTCTCGTTTGATGAGGACCTACGTGAGAGCAACATGGCTTCTGCAGCGGCTGTTGACTCATCAAGCATCGAAGCGTTGGCTGTTTTCATTCCAGTTAGGTCGTTGACCATGGTTTGGAAATTGATGATTGCTTCGAGGCGACCCTGGGAGATCTCAGGCTGGTAAGGCGTGTAGGCGGTGTACCAAGAAGGATTCTCTAGAACGTTTCGCTTAATGACGCCTGGAGTAAAGGTTCCGTAGTAGCCCTGACCGATAAGCGATTTCGTAATTCTGTTGTTGTTAGCGTGCTCGCGAAGAGCATTTAAAGTTTCCTGTTCGGTCAGTGGGTCTGGTAGCTTTCCTTCACCCTCGAACTGGATTGCCTTTGGGAGTGCTGTGGCCATGAGTTGATCAAGAGAAGAGTAGCCAAGCTCTTTGAGCATGGCTGATTGTTCTTGCGGGGTAGGGCCAATGTGACGGTATTTGAAGTCTTTGTGCTCAGGAAGCAATTTTGACTTAGCCCTCTCCGGTTAGCGCAGCGTATTCCTCATGGGTAAGAAGTGTAGGAAGTTCAGTAAATCTGATCTTGATTAGCCAGCCAGCACCGAAGGGATCGTGGTTCACAAGCTCTGGGTTGCCGGACACAACGTCGTTGATCTCAACTATTTCGCCATCAACTGGTGCGTAGAGCTCACCGACGCTCTTGGTGGATTCAATCTCACCGCAGATCTTCATATAAGTAGTAGCGGAACCAACTTTTGGTAGGTCAACAAAAACGATGTCGCCCAGCTTCTCGGCTGCGTACTCAGTGATACCAACGGTGGCAACATCGCCCTCGATTGATAGCCATTCGTGCTCTTTGGTGTATTTCAGACCTTCGCGGTTGATCATTATGACCCGTGATCCTTTGACTATAGATTTACTCAGGATTGCAGGTGCTATCCCTTAAGTTCGTTGTGACTCCAAGGTAATACCCCTTGGTAAACAATCAAAATCAATCCCCAGGGTGTCTAGGATTTTGGAAGGTCAAGGGCGCAGGAGCAAGATAGGGCGGCCTTGAAATGCCTTCGGGGTTCCGAGCTGTGGGCGGGTAGGTTCCGGAATAACCTTGAACCGTTACTGGAGAGTTTGTGGGCACAGGCTTTGGGCTAGAGCCACGGAATCTCTTGAGCAAACTCTTGATGGCAAGTCCTAACAAGCTTGCAGACTACGCACGCTGCTTGGGGGATAAGTTTCTTCTCCAAGCCCAGCGAATGAGAAAATAAAGGCCCAAGATTGCAACTAGTGGCTCCTTCCACTGAAGCACAATAAAACTTCCATCGTATTTCTGCATTGGTAGTTCGGTACCTCCGAGGCTGCTCGAAAGCGAGATGCTGTTGGACACGAAACCCAAACCAGGCAAAAGATTCAGGCGGGAGCCTTCCTGTTGACCGGAAATCTCAGTCGTGACTTCCTTGGTGGCTTTCTGCCCAGGAGACAAAAGGGCCGGACTGAACTTCTTGGACGCAATCACGGCACCTGCGTGATTGAACTCCCAGTTCAGTCGTGCAAAAACGGGATATTCCCCAACGTTTTCATAAGTGACCATCGACTTGACTGCACCAAAGTTGACTACACCTGGGATATCTGGAAGTACGGAATCGATAAAGCTTGATCTGCTCAGGCGTGTCAGATCGTGCCGAATGATCTGGGCTGGAAGCAGTTCTCCTTCCGCAAGAGATGCCGCAAGCCCAAAAGGAGTGACAGTCACAGCTCGAAGGATAGACCCGGCTGCTCCAATCCCCTTGGCGGCATCTCCTATCGGCTCTAGTCTTGCCACTACGCCACCATTGAAGATAGAATGGCGATATTGCTTCTTCGGAATTATTGTTATCTCAAATCGCTGTTGCTTCCCGCCGCCATTATGTAAGCCATCGAATGGCTTAATCTCTAAGACGTTAGCTAATGAGTATGGGGTTGATTCAGCAGGTAACTGGGTTCTAGTCCCATCTTCCCCTGAGTAGAAATCAACAAACTCAACAACTAATCGCTGAGGAAACTGGCTAGTTACGAAAACCTCGAGAGTTAGTTTTTCCTGTTTAGCGTTCGGTGCCCCGATGACAAACTCCGAAGGAAGACTCGAAACTGATAACTGTTCTGAAGCGGCATTTGACACATTAGGTAAGCCGAACAGCATCGAGCTGACTATCACCACCAGTGAGATTAAGGTTCGCAGCGATCTCACAAGCTAGGTACGTAGTGTTCGAGATTCAGGATTAATCATCGCAGTAATTGAGAAAATCACATTGCAAGTATTCTTCGCCAGTTATTAGCTGGTAGTAGAACTGTGTCCGGTACTTTCCAGTTGGGCTAGCTCCAAAAATCTTCATAACTGCTCGCATTTCGACGCTACCTGCCTCGCCGTATGCTATTGGATCCCATTCCTCATAAATGTAGCCCTGATCTCCGAATGGATCGAGGTTGTCTACGTAAGGAACCATTGCAACCTTAGCCGGGATAGAGATAAATCCGCCTAGTGCTGAAAGGTTGCCCCTAAGGTAAGCCTGGCCCCGATTCACGCTGGAGGTGTTGTCATACCAGTCTGCTTCGGCGTCCGCCCATGAACGCACAGTTGGGTCAGCTTCATCAACAAGTTCACGTTGCACGTTTCCTCGTGAGGCGTACAGGGCGCCAATTTCACTGGAATCGACGCAGTCCGTTGCTTCGTAGCTAACTTCGAAGACATCCGAACTATAGACTCGCCTAGTTTCGGTTAGGAAGTCGGGGGCGTCCTCGCCTTCAATTCTTCCATCCTGGTCAGTATCTATTTCTAAATAGCCATCTTGGTAATCGTATGCGATGGAAGTCAAATCGCTCACGGTGGCGCCAGGAGTTGCTTCCTCTCCCACATAAAGTGTGGTCGATACGCCAAGAGAAGATAGAGAAGAGATGTAAGTAGAAAGGTCGCCGTTTGTGAACTCGTTAGCTTCATTACCAAAGAGTGAATAATCCGAATACGAACCTACAATCCAAAGGAGGTAGTCAATAATGCTTGGATCTGTAATCCCAGACTGGCGGCTGTCGAGGCGTGCTCGAAGCGTGTTATCTGGAAGCTCAAGGGTGGCTACACCCTCACAACCGACTTCTTCCCCAGGGCCACCGCCAAGGTCAACCTCTACGGTAACCACATCTTCATAGGGGATTTCTTCGTCGTAAGCGGATGCCGTGCTTGGCATCACGGTGGCGGCCAATACAGACACCAGGGTCACGGAAAGAACTTGCTTGAATCGAGATGAGATCTTCATGTTCCTGAGCGTAAATGAATGGCCAGGTGATGAAAAGGATTAAGCACCTTATTGGCCTAACTTGAGGGGTTAGCCCTTCACCATAAATGCGGTCAGCTTCTTGGTTTACTGATTTACCCAAAATCCCCCATACTTTTGATTATGGCGATACGCGCAATTGTGGTGGAAGATGATGACTTTACAAGACTCATGATTACCACCGCGCTCAAAGAGCAGGGTCTAGAAATTGTTCTGAATACTCCATCTCCTTCGGTTGCGCTCGAAAAATCAATTGAACTGAAGCCAGATCTTGCGATCTTGGATCTTCACCTCGGTAAAGGTCCAACTGGAATTGACCTTGCTGTGGCGCTGAGAAGGCAGCAATCTAAAATCGGCATTCTGATGCTCACTAGCTTTGAAGACCCAAGACTGCTGAACCCAAATCTTCCCAAGTTGCCTTTTGGAGGTGTCTATCTCACCAAAAAATCCGTCGGTGAAATCCAAATTCTTAACAACGCGATTGGTCAAGCCATAGATCACAAAATATGGTCGGGAACTTGGGCGCCACTTCCACAACCGATCAGCTCAGTGGCTAAGCTGACCGACACTCAACTTGAGACTCTCCGACTTATGGCTCAAGGACTTTCCAATGCTGAGATTTCAAAGCGAAGGTTTGTCACCGAAAAATCGGTCGAAACCTCGATAGCGCGGCTAGCCAAAGCCATGGGCCTAAAGCAAGAACCTGGGCAAAACCAAAGAGTTCATATGGCTAGGGTCTATTTCCGTGCTCTAGGTGTTGATGCGGGAGATGAAGATTAATTGGAAGAGCCTAAGGGCTGATATCGGGGGGAACTGGTTTCTATACCGAAAGAGCTTAATTCCTCTTGCACCATTTCTAATTGTCACTTCAGTTCTTGCATCTAGTAGTAATCAAGTTATTGCAGGCCAGCTCCAAGAGGATATTGTGCTTCGCTATCTTTTGCTTTTTGCGGCCAACGTAGCTTCGATATTTCTTTGCTGGCTCTATGTCGAGCTGGCTTCTGCAACGATCTTTAGGAAAAGATTCCAACATCCCGTGAACTTGGCAGCTGTTCTAGTTTTCGGTGCAAGCGTAGGGTTCCTCAAGGGTTTAACGACAGGAGCTTTCAGCTATCTATTTGGATCCGAGACCAATCTTGAGATGGCAATATCAAACCGGGTACTGTCAACCTCACTTCTAGGCCTATGGACTTTGCCAGTGGTGGCCTTGGTGGCCGCAACGTACTTCAAATACCAGCAAGAGAGAGAATCCCTTGTCAGCGAGCGCATCGTGTTGGCGGATAAACCTCAAGTATCAAATGAAATTCCAGCACACCAATTAGCACTTCGTGCCTTTATTGCCCAATCCAAGGCGAAGATTTCTAGCCTTCAAGTCGAAAGTCAGTCACCACCTGATGCTGCGGCTACAGCCAGATTCCTACGGTCTTTAATTGAAGAAGGACTTCGGCCGATTAGCCATCAAATGTGGCTAGATGAGAAAAAGGTCCGAGCTGGTTTTCGATTACGCGATTTGACTTTGCTCGCCTTGAAAAGAAACCCTTTTCCTTTGACTTTGGTGGCTTTGAGTCTTGTCATTGGAGTACTTCCCAATAATTTGATTTACTCCTCATTTGTTGAAGCAGTGTTGCGCACAGTCGTCACCATTTTGATTGTTCTTGGGGTGTTTGGGTCCCTTTCGCTGCTAAATAAGAAAATGGAACTTCACCCTGTTGCAACTTTTTTCCTTGGAAACTTACTCGCTGCAACCCTTGGGTATTGGTGGCCGGCAGTGGTTTTGGGCGATGAAGTCACCCAGAATTTGATTTTTCAGAGTTTTGCCTTCCTGCTTTGGTTGCTTCAGGTCAGTCTGTTTACATCGGTTGTGACTGAGGTAGTCACTTCTAGAGCGCAGGTAAGGAGAGAACTCCTGGAGTTAAAGGGCCAAGCCGACATAAATATTGATGTCTCGCGCGCTACCGATAGATTAGCCAGTCGCGAACTTGCCCAATACGTTCACAGCAACATTCAAAATCAAATCTTATCCAGGGCATTAAGCATGGAGACCGAAAACTTAACCGAGCTCGAGCTAAGAAAGCAACTTAGCGAGGTTGAGACTCTGCTGGACAACGCTCTCGAAACTAGAGAAAAATCGAAGGATCAATCCTTGACTGTGAAGCTGAATGAGATTGTGTCCCGTTGGCGAGGCTTTGTGAAAATGGATTTAGGCATCAATCTAGATGAGGGCTTGCTGAATCAAGCCGCCGAGAGAGCAATTGTTCAAGTTGTCAGCGAGGCAATCTCAAATTCAGTGCGACACGGCCTAGCTCGGTCAGTTTCAATTGGAATCGAACCTAATCTTGCTGATCAAACACTCATTGAACTCACGGTCATTGATGACGGCCTGGGTCCCAGATCGGGCCCTACCGGTCTTGGAACAGAGCTGTTCTCAGCGGTTTCAGGCGGCAACTGGGAAATCAAACTAGGCGAATCTGGTGGCACCGAATTGAAACTGCAAATACCTTTATCTATTTCCTGAGCTCAAGTATTCGAGCGCTTGTAGAAGGGAAGCTTAACGACCTCCACTGGAAGCCTCGTACCCCTTATATCAACCTCTAGTTTCGTGCCAACGACAGCTTCACTGCTTGCAACGTAAGCCATCGCTACTGGAAAACCAAGGGTCGGTGAAAGAGCTCCAGAGGTCACGACACCAATCGGCGAGTCTGAGCCCTCAGCAAAAACTTCATAGTCTGCGCGCGCTGCGCGCTTACCTTCGCCTGCAATTCCAACCAGCATCTTTGTTGGTGGAGTTTCAGACAGTTTCGTTAATGCAGCTTTGCCAACGAAGTCCCCAGGCTTATCTAACCTGACAACTTTGCCAAATCCTGCCTGGTATGGATTGACATCCAGATTCATCTCGTGACCGTAGAGCGGCATTCCAGCTTCCAGCCTCAAGGTGTCGCGACAGGCTAGCCCGGTTGGGAGCATTCCTTGTGCAGATCCCGCAGCGACTAGCTCGTCAAATACCTGGCCTGCGGATTCCACGGGAATGTAGATTTCGAAACCGTCCTCCCCGGTGTATCCGGTGCGAGCCAGAAGGCACTTAACTCCCGCAATTTCGGATTCAGAGATTGCGTAGTACTTCAGATCATCTAGTGCGTCAGAAGTAAGTGTTGAGAGAATCGAAACCGAGTTTGGTCCTTGAATTGCCAAAAGTACCCAGGCATCGCTTTCGTCTTTGACCTCTGCATCAAATCCGGAACTGCGTTTCCGCATAGCAACTACAACCGCTTCGCGGTTGGAGGCATTGGCGACGACCAGGTAAGCGCTTTGACCAAGTCGGTAAACAATCAGGTCATCAATGATTCCGCCATCTTCATTGCAGATCAGCGAATACTTAGCCCGGCCGATTGCAATCTCCGAAGCAGCCCCCACCAGCGCAAAGTCCAGCAGTTCAGAAGCTTGCTTACCTTCAACGAAGATCTCACCCATGTGAGAAATATCGAAAAGACCTGCGGCGTTACGAACAGCGTGGTGTTCAGCTAGGTCTGAGCTGTAGCGAACGGGCATCTCCCAGCCGCCAAAGTCGGTGAAGCTTGCTCCGAGTGCCTCATGCCTGCTCTTGAGTGGAATTGATTTCATGACACCTAATCTAGAGGTGAATCCAGACCTGGAAAAACACAGGCCCTAGCCCCCTGCCAGCCAAAACAGTTCGCTCAGTTAGCCTTTAGGGAGAAGCAAATTTAGAAGGGGACACCATGGCTCGTTGGAATGAACACCCAGCAACTACCAAGTTTGGCAAAGAGCAGCTCAGTTTCGGTCAGCGAGCTGCGGATGTGCTTAGAAATGCCATGGGGTCTTGGCCGTTTGTCTTTGGCGCTTTAGCATTTCTTGCGGTTTGGATGTATTTCAACTCTGATGGAGCCTTCGATCCGTTTCCATTTATCCTGCTGAACCTGATTCTTTCCTGCATCGCTGCCCTTCAAGGAGCAATCCTTTTGATTGCCGCTAAGCGCGAAGACCAGATCAACTCGGAGCTTGCAATGCACACCTATCAAATTGACCAGGAGAACCTTGTCCTGACCAAGCAGGTCCACGAGCTCAGCCTCAAAATCGAGGCACTAACAGCCGAAATCCACAAGGCGGTCACCAAAGACCAGCAATAGATGTCAGAGGCTCCAATTACCTTGGGGACCATGAAGACAATCGAAGTGATGCTTTTTTGGCTGAACAAGATCTGGCCATGGATAGTGATACCGACGTTGATTGTCGGTGCGATGCTTGTGGCACTTCTATGGGGCGAGGCAAAAAAAGGAATCAGGAGTTAGAAGTGGGGTTTCTAAATTGGCTCAACCGAATTCTAAGTTATGACCCATCGGTTTATAGACCGCCGGAGTCGAAGAGAAAACCTGAGTCTATGAACCAGGGTGATATGCACTCCGGGCCCGAAGGCTACTCACCAAACACTGCGTATCCAGATACTTTCTATGGATCTGGTGGATCAGATGATCAAGGTCAAAACGAGGGCGATTTCAACAGGTAGCGCCGTATCTAGCTTCGAGTGTTAATTACCTTCGTCGCAATAAGATTCGAGTATGGACGCAAAACCTAAAGACATATTTGGCACCTTCGCTCGAATTGAAATGCTTACTTGGGCTCTATTGATTGCCGCAATCGTGGCACGCGAAACAATCGGGCTGTCACCGAACATATTCACAATCGCTGGTTCAACCCACGGTTTTGCTTTCATCGGCTATTCAGTCACGGCAGTGCTGGTTGGGGTCAATCAGCGTTGGCCAGTCGCGCAAACTGCATTGGCAGTTGTACTGGCAATTGTTCCTTTCGCTACCTATCCTTTTGATCGCTATCTAGACAAGCGCTCCGCCCTCGATGGCGAGTGGCGCATTGAGGGCACCAAGGACCCAAGGGACAACACTTGGTTTGACGGGCTCTTTCGTTGGTTTATCTTCCATCCCGTTTTGCTGGTTCTGACCCTGGCGGTATTTGTGGTGTCACTTTTTGCTTTCTTGCTGTGGCTAGGCCCTCCTGGCGAGTGGGGAAACTAAGTAGTTTCCCAGTAAGTCATGGAGCGGCCCTGCCACCTGAGACAAAAAGCTTTACTAAACCGCAACTTTTTTGAGGCCCAGATTTGCCGAGCCTTTTTGGCTCCGCGGGTAGGCTAGGGGATGTTCGGGAGCAGTGGGGAAGTTCCGGGACCGAGAATGATTCTGCGAGCTAAGTACCTTTGGCCTTAATTCATCCCGAAAATTTTCTCGTTGACAATTTCCGAACGGCAAAATGATGCCAAAAGTATTCTGCAGTTCCGCTATTCACTCACTGATATTCCAGCACTAATTGCGTGAAAATCAGCTCGGACTGGGCCACTTAGGACCTCTGGGACCCCTCGCTAATGATCACTAGAGGAAGCGTTGGTCGCCTTGTGTAGAATGGACAAGCCTACAATTCAGGCACGTTTGCCTTCGTAGCTCAGTGGATAGAGCAAGAGCCTTCTAATCTCTTGGTCGCAGGTTCGATTCCTGCCGAGGGCACCATCCTAGTTTCAAGGAAAGGCAAAGCATGAGAAATCAGATTCTCCCAGAAAATCCTAGAGAGTACCGAGGTTTTGGAGTTGTTCGGCTAATAACCCTTGCGTTCCTTTTGATAGTCGTTGTTCGGAGCTTGATTCACTTGTTCACACCAGATGGTGGAGCAGATTCTATCGCCGGCATTGACACGAGCGTCTCGGGCGGAAACAACATTATTGCCTTGTTCCACCAGTGGGGAGCCATCCAGCTGCTTCTTGTTGGTCTCATGCTCACATTGTTTTTCGCCTACAAGGGCTTCACACCCCTGATTATTCTCTTTCTCGCACTAGACGCACCCATGAGAGCCTTGGCTGGCATGATGGGCCAAATCGAAAGCGCACACACTCCACCTGGCGAAGCCCTAAACTGGCCCGCGTTTTTCGTTCTGGCAACCCTGTTTATCGTTTCTCTTCTGCAAAAGAATTCGAAGCCCAAGGTCTAAATCCTTCTAATCTCTTTGTCGCAGGTTCGATTCCTGCCGAGGGCGCCAGCTTTCGAGTACAACCCATAGAATCAACCGGTGATTGCATTCTTGCCAGGCTTCCTTACTGGCCTTTCCCTAATCATCGCAATTGGTGCCCAGAATGCCTTTGTAATTCGACAGGGCCTCACAAAAAAGCACGTGCTACTTGTGGTGGCAATTTGCGCCATTTCTGACGCGGTCTTGATCTTGTTAGGTGTAGCTGGTCTCGGGGCACTCATATCTGGGCTGCCTTGGCTGTTGGAAATCATCCGCTGGTTCGGAGTTGCGTATCTGACATGGTTTGGAATTAGGTCTATCCGCTCCGCTTTCAAGAATCAGAGCCTTGATGCATCCGGGGTTCAAAGTGCCAGCGCGAAGAGCGTCGTGCTTTCGGTACTCGGCTTTACCTTTCTAAACCCACACGTCTACCTAGACACAGTGATATTGCTTGGATCAATCGGCATTCAATTCGGGCAAGACAAATGGTGGTTTGCCCTTGGGGGAGCACTAGCCAGTATTTTGTGGTTTAGCTCAATTGGTTTCGGAGCTAGAGCCGCATCTAGGTTCATGGCCAAGCCGGTGTTCTGGAAAGTACTGGATCTGGTGATTGCTGCAGTGATGTTTGGAATTGCGATTTTGTTGGCTTTTTACACCTTCTAATATCCACGAGCCTGCTAGTAGCATTGGGCCATGCGCAAAATTCTAGGTTTGACCCGCTACGCGGTATTCGTTCCAGCGGTTGCTTCAATTATTGGAGCACTGCTCTTGATGGCGCAAGGGTCTATCTCAATTCTGATGATCGTGGTTGACGCAGTTATGAGCAACTTCTATTTGAAAGAGATAATCGTCGAAGTTCTGACTGCAGTAGACGCAATTCTTCTTGGAACAGTCCTTCTTGTAATTGGATATGGTCTATACGAACTCTTTGTTGACACCAGACTTGAAGTTCCCGAGTGGCTTGAAGTTCGTGACTTAGATGATTTGAAGTCCAAGTTAATCGGTGTTGTCGTTGCCATCATCGCCGTAGTCTTCGTTGGTGTCTTTGTTGACACCAACCGCGCTGCTGATGTTGTTGCATACGGTGTAGGGGCAGGGGCACTTGTTGCAGGACTTGCTCTGTTTGCCCTTGCCACTCGCAAAGAGGTCAAATCAAAGTCGCCGGTAAAGAAAACCAAGTAGTGACAAAGAACGCCAAAAAAGCTTGGTTTGGCTCTCTAGGGCCTGAAAATGGCACACCACTTACTTTTTATGGTTCTTAGTTGGCCAAATCTTTACCATTTAGTCGCACAACGCTGAAATTTCTGCGATTATTGTCTTTCAACGTTCGCATAGCCATTGGGGTGAGTTAAACAGGTCTTTGGAAATAATCCTGCTGTTTTCTCTTATTCTCGTAAATGGTGTTCTTGCCATGTCGGAAGTTGCACTCCTAACTTCTAAGCGAGCCAAACTCTCTGCCATGTCCGCGAAGGGCAAAAAATCTGCCGCCGCCGCATTGCGCATAAGCGAAGACCCGACTCAATTCCTGTCCACAATCCAAATCGGCATAACCTCTATAGGTTTACTCAGCGGAATTGTTGGAGAGTCCATCTTTGCAAAACCCCTAGCTATCTGGCTTCAGAGCGTGGGCGTTCCGGATGGAATTGCTGACATCACCGCCACAGTTTCCGTGGTTCTTATTGTGACTTTCGTTGCTATCACCGTGGGCGAACTAGTTCCAAAGCGAATTGGTCAATCAAACCCTGAGGCCATTGCCGCCGTTATGGCTCGGCCGATGCTTATTCTTTCGATTGCGACCAGGCCGTTTGTACTTATTCTCAGCATTACAACCAATGCACTCTTGAGGCTTTTCGGAGTCGGTAAACACAAGGAAGCCACCGTCACCGAGGATGAGATTGAAGCAATTCTCGACGAGGGTTCGGTAGCTGGATTGATTGAAGATCAGGAACGCGAGCTCGTCAAAAACGTCTTCCGTTTGGATGATCGAAAGCTTGGATCACTTATGGTCCCTCGCTCTGAAATCATCTTCGTTGACATCAACGCCCCAGAGGCTGAAAGCTTTGATCAGATTGCCCAGTCAGTTAGATCCCGCATCCCTGTTTGCGACGGTGACCTGGATTCAATCATCGGAGTACTTAGCGCAAAGACCGCTCTATCAACTGTTGCCAGGGGAGAAAAGCTCAGCCTTCAGGACAATCTTGAAGCTCCGCTTTACGTGCCAGAAACCCTTACCGGTATGGACCTACTGGAGCAGTTCAAACAGTCTCGAACTCACATCGCCTTTGTAGTTGACGAGTATGGAAGCCTTGAGGGTCTTGTGACCATCCAGGATATTTTTGACACTCTTATCGGTGAAATTGTGACCGAAGGTGAAGAAGCAACCGATCCGGTCCAACGCGACGATGGTTCTTGGCTATTCGAGGGTGACACCTCGATACACGAACTAAAGGACTGCCTAGTCATTGAAGATGTTCCAGAGCAGGACAAGGGTCGCTACCACACCGTCAGCGGACTTATCTTGTTGTTGCTCGGCAAGATGCCAGTCTCAGGTGACAGCGTTGTAATTGAAGAATGGAAACTAGAAGTAGTTGACATGGATGGTCGTCGAATCGACAAGATTCTGGCCACTCGCATTCTCTAGCAGCTAACCGAAGCACCCATAATCTAAGCAGTAGTTAGATACTTGCCTTGCTGTATGGATTTTGACCAAGCTGCCGTAGCCCATAGAGCCCAAATGATAAGCAAGGGCTGAAACAGTAGCCTGATAGCTCTTGCCTCATCGGTATTGAGACCAAACGCATCTGTTTGAGTTAGGTATTGAGATATATTCCCCGGAAACACCGCTAGGAAAAAAACGGCCGTTAGCCAGCCAATTTGCTTCCGGTAGCGGGCAATAAAGATAAGTCCTAGACCAAGGGCCATTTCCACAGCGCCTGACGCCAGCACGACAAAGTCCGGATCTAGTGGCAACCAAGGTGGAACCTGAGCTTGGAAGGCAAGTCTTGAAAAGGTGAAGTGGCCAACTCCTGCATAGATTAGAGCCGCTCCCAATAGGTATCGAGCAATGTGCCTAGCTGCGCTTATGTACTTCACTATTTTGTCAACGACTTATCAAAGAAGTCAGCCAGCAGCGCTGCGTAGCGATTGGTCTCAGAGAGCATACCTTCGGTGTGGTCTGATCCTTCGAAAGTTTCTAAGGTGATGTTAGCTCCGACGCTCTTTGCGTAGTTATAGAAATCAACTGAAGATTGGTAGTCCAGCCGCTGATCAATATCCCCGTGGAGAATCAGCATTGGCCTTGCTTCAGCAGCCTCGATACCTTGTACCACTGAAGTCTCGGTTAAGTTCACTCCGTGGAATAGCTGAGCTGAGATCAAAGCCAGCTGCCACAAGAACCCAGGAAAGCCCTGAAACTCAACTTCACGGGTTGCCGCAGCATTGAAGTCAAAGATTGTTCCCTCCATGGCAAAAGCAGAAACGTTCTGCGTCTTGGCAGGCAATAATGAAGTAGCAACAGCCCCACCGGAAACTCCAAACATGCCAAGAGATGCCGGCGTGACTTCCTTGTTGGCAATTAGCCAATCAGCAACAGCCGCGAAGTCTGTTGACTCCTCCTGACCGGCGGAGTGTCTTCCGTCGGTACAGGTTGACTCACCGGTATCGCGCGAGTCGACCAATAGAACGTGGAAGCCATTTTTTACCAACATCGATGTGGGTAAAAGTGCGTTGAAATCGCGCCTAGAGGTTCCGATGCCGTGGGTGACGATTACATTCTTACCATTTGATTCAGTTGGAGTAATCCACCATGCTGACAAAGTGACTTCATCGCTGACAGGAATTTCAACAGCCTGGTAACTTGCATCAGTCATCCACCAGGCACTCAGGTCGTAACCTGCCCACTTGTCCCAGCCTTCACCGGGGAAGGGACCATTGCCCTTGGCGGGTGTGAAAAAAGATTCGGGTTTGTTGGCTAGATCGTCTTCATTAATTGCACAGGGAACTACAGTTCCTGATGTGTAGACGTAGTTGCCAGCTGCCAAGGCTCCGCCAGAAACGGTCAGAACCAAAACTCCAGCTGTGATTGCTATCCACTTTGATGCGCGCATCCCAATACAGTAGCACCGCAGGTGCGCTTGCGGACCAGCTCGTCTCTAGCGCAGCACAAGCCTTCTAAGCACTTGCTTGAGCCCAAGTACCGCTAGGCCAAGCACTAGAAAGAACCCTGTAATTGCCGCAATGTAGGTGAGCATCCCACCAAGCCCTGCTTCACCGTTTGGATTGATGAACCAGTAGGGCCACCAGTTAGTTGCGCTTCCGCGAACAATGGAAAACACCAACCAGATCAGCGGGAAAATCGCAACCCAAACAAATGCTCTAAGTCTGACGCGAAAAGCCCTAACAGATATCAGGTACTCGATCGCCGCAAGTATTGGGGCGTAGGTATGAATAATCTCGTTTGGAAGAACCGGCCACGCGTAGTCGCCGTCACGAACATCATTGGCAGCATCTGCCAAAAGTGCGTGATAAACCACACCAACAACAATTAATGCCACGGCCAAGCTTAGCCTTGCGATCTCGACCCACTTAGTGTCCTCAATCTTTAGCAGCAGTCCAAAACCTGAAGTGATAAGGAATAACCCGGCAAAGATTGCAGTCACGATGGAGAAGTAGGCAAAGTACTCAGAGGGTCTAAAGAGGTCATTTGCAATTCGATCAGTGACCTGCCAAATGACGCTGCCAATCAGCCCCACCCCCATCAGAAGTCGAAGGGTTGCAAGTGAGTAGTTATACACAAGTAGCTACCCTAGCAACTCAGGCTGGTAGTACTTTGATGGTGGCTAAAGAAGGGTCTGCAACGAAGGCAATTCTTACCCCAGACTCCTTGGCTCCCATAAGGGCATCAAATGCCTGTTGGGTAATTCGCTCTCCCGGGGACAACACTGGAACTCCCGGTGGGTAAGGGCAAATTAGCTCAGCGCAAACTCGGCCGACTGAATCTTTGGCGGCCACCACTTCATAACTGCTGAAAAAAGCATCCCTGGGAGAGACAACAACTTCCGGAATTACAGAAAATGCGGCTGCAGTGACAATTGCTCTTGGCGCGCCACGGTTGGCATCAACAAGCTTGATGATCCTTCTTATTAGGTCATCAATGCGCTCTGGAGTATCAGCCAGAGTGATCATCGGAATAATCACGTCTCTATTGGCCATCTCGAGGTCGATGTTGGCATTTAGAAGTTCCTGCTCAATGATGTTTCCATCGGCTCCGGTTTCAGGAAGCAAGATAACCATCTTGAGCGGATCGATGTATTGACCATCAATGACACCAATTCCTGCATCTCTAAGCGCTTTGCGACCGAGTGCGGTTGCTTCGATTACTGGGCCCAACAGCTCACGGCCATGGCGGGCCATAAGCGCGCGAGCTGCATCGATAGATGCAAGTATTCGTCCGGACATGGAAGTGGTTTGAGTGGAGTCAAAAGCCTTGTTGAAGCGTGCTAGATCCACATAACCCTTATTCACTAAGACAAACGATGCCTGCGAGTAGCTCGGAAGGGTCTTGTGAGCTGAGGTGACGACAATGTCGGCACCTTCGAGAATTGGATTCAGGGGAAGTTCCTCATGGAAACCAAAGTGGGCAGCCCAGGCTGCATCAACTACCAGCGGAATTCCATACTCGTGCGAAACAGCAGCGAGCTTAGGAATGTTGCTCATTGTGCCTACATACGAAGGCTCTCCGATAAGAACCGCTTTGGCGTCGGGGTGTGCTTCAAGTGTTTCGCGAAGAACAGTCGAGCGAAGATACTCCGGCAATCCAGTTGCTGGATTAATCTCAGGCCTAACCCAAATAGGAATTACTCCCGAATAGACCATGCCTATCAGAACTGATTTGTGCAGAGTTCTAGAGACGATTACTTTGTCACCTGGGCCAGCTACCGCCATAACGGCTGCGTGATTGGAACCTGATGAGCCATTTACTCCAAAGCGGCAAAGATCTGCTTTCCATAGTTCTGCAGCAATTGCCTCCGCTTCGATAATCAAGGAAGGGGAGATGCGAAGCGGGTGATTACCAGGAAGTACCGGAATATCTCCATCCACGATGGAACCGGTGAGGTCATTGCGGCCTTTGTGGCCTGGGATCTGAAACGGTGAACGTTCGGTGGTGATGTCCCTAATCCAAGCATCCAGTAACGGAGCATCGGATCTAAGGCCCATCGGGTCTTTCACATCAAGGAGTGTTGCGGCACCAAACGCGTGTTCGGACAATCCCACCTGCTTTCAAGAATCTTCAAAATTCGGACATCGAAAAGTCTAATACCAAGAACTAGCCGAGTAGTCCTGTAGCTTGCCGAGTGCCAAAGAGGAATCCTGAGTTAGCCCCGAAAATCCTCAGGCAGGTTGCTGCTGGGTAATGCAGTGAATACCGCCACCACGGGCGAATATCTGCGTTGCATCAATAAGAACAATCTGGCGACCGGGGTAAACCTTTTCGAGTATTGCTTTGGCAACACTGTCGTTTGGATCGTTGAATGAGCACAAAATCACGGCACCGTTCACGATGTAGTGATTGATGTAGCTGTAGTCAACGAAGTCTTCGTCATCTCGCAAAATAGTTGGAGCTGGAACACCAATAACCTCAAAATTTCCAGCTGCCTCAAGGGTTGCCTTGACTTCCCTCGATACTTCAAAGTCGGGGTGTGAGGGGTCTTGCTGGTCGTGATACAAGATCACGTTTTCGCTTGCAAAGCAAGCAACTATGTCAATGTGACCACGTGTTCCGAAGCCATCGTAGTCACGGGTGAGTCCACGCTTGATCCAAATGGCTTGGTTGGTGCCAAGCTTTTCGTGGATCTCGGCTTCTGCTTCTTGTTTGCTCCAGGAGGAGTTTCGACCCTCACCCAGTTGCACGGTCTCGGTAAGTAGCACTGCACCTGCACCGTTCACGTGAATGCCGCCACCTTCATTGATCAGCGGTGAGTCAATAACAGCTTTTCCGGAGAGCTTCCCAATAAATCCTGCAACCAGCTTGTCTTTATCCCAGCTGGCCCAGCTTTGCGCTCCCCAGCCGTTGAACACCCAATTCACGCCCATCAGATTCCCAGATTCGTCTTTCACGAAAGTAGGGCCGGTGTCTCTCATCCAAGCATCATCAAGTTCGGCTTCAATCAATTCAATGCTTGGGTGCAAATATGCCCTAGCTATTTCCAGCTGATCGCTTGGAGCAAGCACTGATACTGGTTCGAAGCGCACGATGGCATTGGCAACACTGGCCCAGGAACTTCTCGCAGCTTCAGCTTCCGCATCGCTTTGTCCAAGTAGGTAGTTAGCCGGTGGCCACGCCATCCAGGTTCGCTCGTGAACCTCCCACTCGGCGGGCATGGTTAGTTTCATTTCTGGCTCACTCCAGCGATGCCGCCTTGTTCGCTCTGTCCTGAGTCAAGACGTTTGTTTTGAACAGGAGCAGTTAGTTTGTCGTAGGTGTCAGGTCTGCGGGTAGCAAGAAATGGAAACAGATCCAACCAGTCGCGTCTTTGGTCAAGATCTAGATCGGCAACCAAAACCTCATCGGCATCTCTTGATGCACGGGCTACCACTCTGCCAAACGGATCGCTAATGAAACTACTTCCGTAGAAGTTCAACGATCCTTCGTTGCCGTAGCGGTTTGGAACAACCATGAAAGTGCCATTGGCAATTCCGTGACCGACAATGACCTGGCGCCAAAGCGGCTCAGTGTCAAAATCTGGGTGATCTGGCTCAGAACCAATTGCTGTTGGGTAAGCCAGAATTTCTGCTCCGCGTATCGAATAGTTTCTGGCTACCTCTGGAAACCATTCATCCCAACAAGTTGGAAGACCAAAGCTTGCAGAAACCCCACCAAGCTCAAGAGTGTAAACCGGATACGGGTCATTCTCGGCCGGCCCTGGCTGGAAGTACTTGTCCTCGTAGTAACCGGCAGTGACTGGAATGTGAAGCTTTGGGGTTCGAGCAATAATCTCACCTTCGGTGTTCACCAAAATGGCGGTATTGAGTCCGCGTCCATCGGGAAGATCAGCTTGCTCGTATAAAGAGGCGTGGATAACCACGCCATATTCTTTCGCAGCTTTGGCTGCAAAAGAATGGGTCTTGCCGCCTTGTAACTGCTCCGCAATCTTTGAAGGAACACCCTCGGGCTTTGCATCGGCTGGGTACCTCGAAAGAGTTAACTCCTGCAAAAACACAATCTTGGCTCCGGCCGTTGCGGCCTTAGAAATTCCATCCAGTAGAACTTTTTCGTGCTCCGCTGCATCTTGGTGCCACTTGGTTTGTACTAGAGCAACTCGTAAAGCAGGTCTTGTCGACTCTTTGACTCTCGATAAAGAAGCTGGAGCCTCGGCAATGGTTAGTTTCATCTGGATGCTCCTTACTTCATGCTCTCAAGGATCTGGGTTAGTAGCTTCACGCTGGTTAGGGGATTGACAATAGCAAAGCGGGTGTTTGGTTTGCCTTTGTGGCTTGAGGGGACCACAAACCCAATTTCATCTTTCAACAACTTGTCAGACCAAGCGTTGTACTGGTCAAGGCCCCAACCCTTGCGCTCAAACACCACAACCGACAGCTCTGGATCCCGAACTAGTTCAACGTGGTCCATGGACCTTATTACTTCTGCAATCTCGTGGGCAACATCGATGTTGTATTCAATTGCCTCGCGATACTTTGCCACACCGTGCGTTGCAAGCGAGAACCACAGCGGTAGTCCTCGAGTTCTCCTGGTTAGTCCAAATGCATAGTCAGATGGATTCCAGAGTCCTGACTCGTTGAGAGTCTCTAGATATTCACCATGCTGAGTGTGAGTGGCTCGTGCGATTTCTGGATTCCGATATACCAAGGCACAAGCATCGTATGGAGCAAAGAGCCACTTGTGTGGGTCAACAATAAATGAATCTGCAAGCTCCGAACCATCAAACAGGTGTCGGTATTTAGGGCTCAGGATTCCAGCCAAACCATAAGCGCCATCTATGTGGAACCAAAGACCTTTATCCTTTGCCAATTGACCAATTCCACGCAGGTCATCGACAATTCCAAAGTTTGTAGTACCGCCGGTTGCAACGATTGCGAAAACGGAATTTACAGTCTGGCCCGCCAAAGCGCCGGTGACGGCTTTTGCACTCAGACGACCATCAGCTGAAGGTTCTGCCAGCACAATTTCGACATCCATAACCTTGGCAGCAGCCTTCAAAGAGGAGTGGGCCTCTTTGGAGGCAACAAAAGACAGTCTGCCTGGGATTTGAACGCCAGCAGCTTTGAGTTTTTCTCTGTGCGACTGCCTAGCGGTGACAAGGGCAGAAAGGTTTCCTATGGTTCCGCCTTGAACGAATGCGCCACCTGAACTTTTTGGCAATCCCATTTCGGAGGCGAACCAGGTTAGTACTTGGTTTTCAGCAAAGATTGCCCCAGCACCTTCAAGCCAGGAACCACCATAGATGGAGCTTGCCGAAACGACTAGGTCAAATATGCTGGCAGCTTCGGTTGGTGCATTAGGAATAAAGGAGACAAATCCCGGGTGATCGGTGGAGATTGTTGCCGGAGCAAGCACTTCCTCATATAGCTTCAGAGCCTGCTGTCCACCTAGACCTTGTTCGGTGAGAGTAAACCCAGCCTCGTCGAATAGTTCTTGTTCTGTTTTTGGGTGATCAAGAGGGATTGGGTCGTAGTCCATGCGAGTGCGAACATACTCAAAGATTTTTTCCCGAAGGTCTCTGGTTTCGTCGCTATTTTCATGCATGGCTAACGCCTCTTTTTACGGGTGATAGATACCAATAGTCCGCCAACAAAAATGGCCCCGAGAATCCACGCTGCCCAAATTCGCTGATCGGCAATTTCTTGGCAAGAAATAAAGTTGTCGGCGTCTGGCACCACACAAGTTCCAGTGTCAAAATAACTCAGCAACAAAGCCCCTAATCCGGCAAGGGCAACGGTTGCGAGCATAGCTGCTGAGTTGTTTTTCAATTTTCGCCTTCGAAAAGTTGGTTGCTACTGACTGGTTTATTGATTTGCTTGTTGATTTTGTTTAGCAACTTCTTGGCGAACATCATCCATGTTTAGTGCTAAAACTGCGCTGATTATTTCATCAAGAGCTTCAGCAGGTAATGCGCCTGGGTTGTTGTATAGAAGTATGCCGTCGCGAAAGACCATCAGAGTTGGAATCGAGCTGATGCCGGCCTCGTCGGCAAGCTGTTGCTGCGCTTCGGTATCTACCTTGCCAAAGGTAATTTCTGGATACTTTTCACTGGCAGCTTCGAAGATGGGCCCGAACATGCGGCAAGGTCCGCACCATTCAGCCCAGAAATCCACCAACGTGATACCGGTTTTCTCAATCTGAGCGCCAAATGTTGAGTGTGTAAGTTCAACGCTAGCCATTTACTGGTTCCTTATCTTTTTGCTTCACTCTCGAAGTTTGTGCCAGCACAATTCCGGCAATTACTAGCACTCCACCCAGCGCCTGTATGCCATCAATCATCTCATTTAGCCAAGCCCAGGCAAAAATAAATGCCATGACCGTCTCTCCTGTGGAGATAACCCCGACAGAGGTAGCGCTTAGGTGAGATAAAGCTAGGAAGGAGAACAGCATCGGAAGGAACGAGCCAAACAACCCGATCCAGGCAAGTGTTGCCCAAAGCGGCACCTGAACTTGTTCCAGGTTGCCTGTTAGTGAAATTTGCGCAATCAGAATTGATGGCTGAAAGCTCCACCAGGGAGTGACAATTAGCCAAAACACCCCTGAGATGGTCATCGCGTAAAACAGGGTGGACAGGGTGTCGCGCTTTTTGAGTAAATGCTCACCCATAAGAAAGTAGAAGCTCAAAAAGAGGGATGCCATAACCGCGAACATCACACCAACTGGGTTTAGTCCGCCGTCCCAAATCCTTGAGACCACAACTAGTCCACCGAGCACCATCACAATTGCCAACCAAAGTCTTGGCAATACCTTGGCCTTGAAAAGCCAAAGCGATACCAGAGGGACAATCACGATAGCGGTGTACTCAATCAACAAAGCGATGCCGATAGGCAGGTTTTTCACCGCGCTCGAGTAAGCCCACTGCATCAGGGCAACTCCGAAGATGCCAAAAACGATCAAGTTCCGCCATTCATGTTTTTGAACTCTAAAGGCCTGGCGGTTGGTAAGTACCAGCGCGATTCCCGCACCCAGGGCGGTTGCAAAAGAGCGAAAGATAACTATTTGCTCAGGTGTAATTCCAGATTCCATCACAACTTTTGAAGTCGATGCGTTTAGCCCAAACAGCACAACACTGGAAAGGGCAAAGATAACTCCAAGGAAGGGATTTCTAGTTCGCAATCTAGTTAGACCAGACCGTTTCGGGCATGGACATCAATTTCGGCTAATTCCTCAAGCGTTAGTGGGTTTGCTGAGATAGCAGCGTGGTTTTGTTCGAGCTGCTTGACACTCGATGCCCCAATCAAAGCACTGGTGACAGCAGGCTGTCTAAGAACCCAAGCGATGGCTAGCTGTGCTAAAGACTGTCCGCGATTTGCAGCGATCTCGTTTAGGTGCTTTGCCGCAGTCAGATACTCCTCGCTCACCTTTTGTTTGGTCAGGTGCTTAGCTTTGGCAGCCCTTGAACCACGAGGCACCTTGCCATCAAGATATCGATCGGTGAGAAGACCTTGTGCCAGGGGAGAAAAAACAATTGAGCCAACACCTAGTCGACCGAGAGTATCGAACAATGAAGTTTCTGGGGTTCGAACAAACATCGAGTACTTTGGCTGATGAATAAGTAGCGGCACACCCATCCGATCGAGGATTTGCTTGGCTTGCTCGGTTTGCTGAGCGTCGTAGTTAGAGATTCCAACGTAAAGCGCCTTACCAGATCGAACAGCCGAAGCCAGAGCCCCCATGGTTTCTTCGAGAGGGGTTTCGGGATCAAACCGGTGAGAGTAAAAGATGTCAACGTATTCCAAGCCCATGCGATCAAGAGATTGATCAAGTGAGGCAAGCAGGTATTTTCTAGAACCCCAATTGCCGTAGGGGCCATCCCACATGTCGTACCCGGCTTTGGTCGAAATAATCATTTCGTCGCGATAGGGGCGAAAGTCCTTATGCAGGTGATCTCCGAAGTTCTCCTCGGCTTCGCCGTATGGAGGCCCGTAGTTATTTGCTAAATCGAAGTGCGTAATTCCAAGATCAAAGGCGCGGCGCAGTACTTTCCTTTGGTTAGAAAAGCTGTGGTCTGCTCCGAAGTTGTGCCAGAGTCCAAGCGAGATTTCAGGAAGTAGTAAGCCTGATTTTCCGGTGCGTCGATACTTCATTTGTGCGTAGCGGTCATTGTTGGCTCGGAAATTCATAAACACAAGCCTAAGCTAGGGCCATGATGTCTTTTGTTCTCGGTGGTGGCTGCTTCTGGTGCCTAGATTCAAGCTTTATGCAGTTTCGAGGCATCCAGGACGTTGAGGTTGGCTACTCCGGAGGCTATACCGGAAACCCTGACTATGAAACTGTTTGCTCAGAGGCAACCGGTCATGCCGAGGTTGCAAGGGTGATATTTGACGAGAATCAAATCCCAGCTGAGACCGTACTGGATATTTTCTTTACTCTGCACGACCCAACTCAACTAAACCGCCAAGGAAACGATGTTGGCTCTAGCTATCGCACCTGCATGTTCTTCGAGGATGACAATCAGAAGCAGCTATTTGTTGAAGCCATTGAGCGAGCCAAGAAGGTTTGGGGCGATGGAATTGTCACAACAATTCAGCCGCTAGATAAGTTTTGGATGGGTGAAGAATATCACCAAGACTTTTTTGCCAAAAATCCAAATCAGGGTTACTGCAACTTTGTGGTCAAACCCAAGATGGACAAGACCGCCAAGGCCTTCACTTCCTACCTAAAGTGACTTTTCCACAGATTTGATTTGAACCAACACAGCCATTTTGTTGACTGAGATTCTTTTTACCTGATTAGACCAATCAGGTTGAAAGAAGGTAAGTAATGTCAGAAAGCTTCACGGTATCGGGCCTAGTGGCAACCACACCCCGGCACCTAGTAACTCAAGAGGGTTTGCCGATCACCTCATTTCGATTAGCTTCTTCCAAGCGTCGCTTCGATAGAACTAAGAAGATCTGGGTAGAAGGGGAAACCAACTGGTTCACCATCAACTCATTCAGGCAGCTAGCAATAAACAGCGCATCCTCAATCTCGAAGGGCGATCGAATAGTTGTTTCTGGGCGGCTAAAGGTGCGCGATTGGGATAACGGAGAGCGAAGCGGCACATCTGTTGAGATCGAAGCCGATTGCCTGGGCCACGATCTAGTTTGGGGAACTTCAGAGTTTTCTCGAACTGTCTTAGTCCGCGAAGACCCGGAGGATGACGAGCCTGAGGAAAACGAGCTGGATTCTGAAAGTGCGCTTGTTGGAGCTAAAACTCGATAGCTAAGACTCGGCTGGGCATCTTCCCCCTAAGCGCCTAGTCGTAAGAGACCCTCTCTGCTTAATGTGTATATGAGACGAGGCCTTCTAAGAAGGACCAATCATTGTCGGATAAACTTATCCACAGCACGCTTGAGCAGAGAGGGTGTCATTTTTTTGACACTGACGATTGAGGAAAACTAATGGCCGAGTTTATTTACCAGATGATAAAAGCCCGCAAGGCACACGGCGACAAGGTCATCCTCGACGACGTGACTCTGGCGTTTCTTCCTGGAGCAAAAATTGGCGTGGTTGGCCCAAACGGTTCGGGTAAATCCTCAGTTCTCAAGATTATGGCTGGGCTTGATTCTCCATCTAACGGTGAGGCCCGATTGAGCGAAGGTTTCTCTGTTGGCATTTTGATGCAGGAGCCAAAGCTAAATGAGGAAAAAACTGTTCTTGGAAACGTTGAAGAGGCAGTCCATCAGACAAAGTCCAAGCTGGATCGATTCAATGAAATCTCCGCGGAACTAGCAAACCCGGATGCTGACTACGACACTCTTTTGGAAGAGATGGGTGTTCTTCAGGAACAAATTGATCACCTTGATGCGTGGGATTTAGATTCACAACTCGAACAAGCTATGGATGCACTGCGTTGTCCTCCAGGGGATACTCCGGTAGCCAATCTTTCAGGTGGAGAAAAGCGCCGCGTTGCACTTTGTAAATTGCTTCTTGAAAAACCTGACCTATTGCTGCTTGATGAGCCAACTAACCACTTGGACGCAGAGAGTGTGCTTTGGCTTGAGCAGCACTTGGCTAAGTATCCAGGTGCGGTACTGGCGGTAACACACGATAGGTACTTCCTAGACAACGTGGCGCAGTGGATTCTCGAGCTCGATCGAGGTAGGGCTTACCCTTACGAGGGTAACTACTCAACTTACCTTGAGAAAAAACAGGAGCGTTTAGAAGTAGCTGGCAAGAAAGATGCCAAGTTGGCAAAGCGCCTTTCCGATGAACTCGAATGGGTTAGATCTTCCTCAAAGGCTAGACAGACAAAATCCAAGGCGCGTCTTGCAAGGTATGAAGAGATGGCTTCTGAAGCTGACAAGACCAGAAAGCTAGATTTTGAAGAGATTCAAATTCCACCTGGCCCAAGACTTGGAAGCATTGTCTTGGAAGCCAAATCACTGGTCAAGAAATTTGGTGATCGCACGCTAATTTCTGATCTTTCCTTCACGCTTCCTAGAAATGGAATTGTTGGAGTTATAGGACCCAACGGTGTTGGTAAGTCAACTTTGTTCAAGATGATCATGGGCGAAGAAAAGCTTGACGGTGGCGAACTGAAAATTGGTGAGACCGTGAAGATCTCATACGTTGATCAGTCTCGTTCCGGAATTGATCCCGAAAAGAGCCTCTGGGAAGTAGTTTCTGGAGGACTTGATTACATCCAAGTTGGTCAAGTGGAAATGCCATCTCGGGCGTATGTTGCAGCCTTTGGTTTCAAGGGACCAGATCAGCAAAAACCTGCTGGAGTGCTTTCCGGTGGTGAAAGAAACCGTTTGAATCTTGCTTTGACATTGAAGCAGGGAGGAAACCTTCTTCTTCTTGATGAGCCAACTAACGACCTAGATGTTGAAACATTAGGTTCTTTGGAGAATGCTCTGTTGGAATTTCCAGGCTGCGCTGTGGTGATCACACACGATCGTTGGTTCTTGGATCGAGTTGCAACTCACATCTTGGCTTACGAGGGCACCGATGCTAATCCAGATAATTGGTACTGGTTCGAAGGAAACTTTGATTCTTATGAGGCAAACAAGATTGATCGACTAGGCCCTGAGGCTGCCAAGCCTCATCGTTCTACCTACCGAAGACTGACAAGAGACTAGAAATCGGTCCATCAGGAACACGGACCATACCTTCCTGAGCAACCGTTGCGAGCAGCACTCCGTCTCTGCTAAAGATTTTTCCAATCGCTAAGCCGCGGCTGTTTTGAGCAGCAGGGGATTCTTGAACGTAAAGCATCCAGTCATCCACTTTTGCTGGAGCATGAAACCACATCGCGTGATCTAGGCTCGCGGTTTTCAGTCCTGGTTTGGCCCAAGAAATTTTGTGCCGGCGGTAAATGCTTTCTAGAAGTGTGAAATCTGATGCATAGGCAAGAGCTGCCTGGTGCAGGGTCTGCGACGCTGGTAAAGTTCCAATTGCCTTGAGCCAAACTGCTTGGTGGGCTACCGCCTCACCCTTTACTTCGAAGTAAATCGGCGATTGAACGTGTCTCAAGTCAAACGGCCTAGCTTTAGCCCAATATTGTGCAACTGGATGTGGAATGGCTCCAAGAACTTCTGCAGCCGAGGGAAGATCTTCTGGTTGAGTCATTCCCTCAGGCATTTGTTCGTGGTGGGTGAGACCTGGGTTCTCCGACTGAAAAGAGGCAATCATTGAAAAGATCGGCTCACCTTTTTGATAGGCCTGCACTCTTCTTGTGGAGAATGATCTTCCATCCCTTAGGCGGTCTACTGAAAAGGTAATTGGAAGATCAATATCTCCTGGTCGTAAAAAGTATCCGTGCAGTGA
>Ga0247844_1002982_pt1 | contig 26062 bp, 20 predicted proteins | sample LaCtaG_FD_192421 | JGI IMG/M metagenome (GOLD analysis project Ga0247844, IMG submission 192421) | Freshwater microbial communities from meromictic Lake La Cruz, Castile-La Mancha, Spain - LaCruzMarch201714.5m_1 | ecosystem: Environmental > Aquatic > Freshwater > Lake | place: Spain: Castile-La...
GTTAGCGAATTAATAATTAACAGCCAAATTAATTAAGGTTAATTCATCTTTACTTTCAAACATTTATCTTTGAGTATCGTATTGACTTATTGATGATTAGAAGTTTTCTTTCAAACACTATATAAGCACCGAGTGAAGAATTTCATTCGGTGTTTTTTTGTGTTTGATTTTACAGATGACCAAGATTTACCTTATGTATTGAGGGGAGAAATCCGTCATTATAGTGTACAAATATGAATTTCTAGTTATTCTTTAATAATTATGCTCTAAAACATGATTAAAGAACAGAATACTTGCGATTTTTTTTGTTATTTTGCCGTGAAATTGAAACTTTAAATAAAACATATATGACTTTACCAGAATTGAAATCTGCTTTTGTATCTGCTTATGGCCAAGAGGCTGAATCAGTGTATTTTGCGCCAGGACGTGTGAATCTTATTGGAGAACATACCGATTATAATGGCGGTTCTGTTTTTCCTTGTGCTTTGAGCTTTGGAGCTTATTTGCTACTTCGCAAAAATGGTGGAAATACAGTAAAATTCCGTTCACTAAACCAACCTGAAGTAGTCGAACTAGGTTTTGACCAACTGACAACTCCCCTTGACAAAGTTTGGGCGAATTATCCACTAGGCGTTTTTGCTCAATTTATCAAACGTGGCGTTGCTATAACAGAAGGTTACGATATTCTTATCTGGGGCGATGTGCCAAACGGTGCGGGCTTATCTTCGTCGGCTGCATTGGAAGTGGTTACGGCTTATGCACTCAACGACCAACTTGGAACAGGTTTCAATCGCACCATTTTGGCTCAGATTGGTCAAAAAGCGGAACACGAATTTGCTTTTGTAAATTGCGGAATTATGGACCAATTTGCTTCTGCAAATGGTGCAAAAGACCACGCTATTCACTTGAATTGTGATACATTGGACTTCGAATTAGTTCCTGTGAAATTGCAAGGCGTAAAAATTCTTATCTCTAATACCCACAGCCCACACAAATTGGATTCTGGTGCATACAACCAACGCGTTGCCGAATGTCAATTGGCTGTGAAACAACTAAACGCTGTTCGTCCAATTAAATACCTGGCTGAATTGACCGAAGCAGATTTTAAAGAAATTGAATCGGCCATTACAGATGTTACTGCTCACAAACGTGCCCGCCACGTTGTAGGCGAAGTTCAACGCACCTCTGATGCCGTAAAAGCTTTGAAAGCAAACGATTTAGTGTTGTTTGGTCAATTGATGAATGCATCACACGTGTCATTGCGCGACGACTACGAAGTAACTGGACCAGAATTGGATACAATGGCAGCAGAAGCATGGAAAATTGAAGGCGTTATCGGTTCACGTATGACTGGTGGTGGTTTTGGTGGTTGCACTGTTTCGTTGGTAAAAGACGAGGCAATTGATACTTTTATCGCAAAAGTTGGTGCTGCTTACGAAGCAAAAATTGGCATTAAACCAGACTTCTACATTGCTGAAATTGGCGACGGAGCTTGTAAACTGAGTTAATACGTTAATTGTAAGATGAGATAATTGGTTAATGTACACAGAAATCTTGATATCGGATTATAAACATTTGAAGAAAACATTAATTCAATTAACTAATCAGCAAATTGACATATTATCATATTATCATATTACCAAATTAATCATATGAAAACTGCAAAACAATTACAAATAGAGCTGGACGGTAAACCAGTTTCGCTTTACACGCTTTACAACAAAAATGGCATGTCGGTGGATATTACCAATTATGGTGGCAAAATTATCCGCCTGATGGTTCCCGACAAAAACGGCAAATTTGACGATGTTGTGCTGGCTTTCGATACCTTGGAAGAGGTAGTGGAAAAAGAAATCTACTTCGGAGCAATTTGTGGTCGATTTGCCAACCGTATCAAAGATGGTAAATTTAGCATCGATGGCGTGGAATATACACTTCCAATAAACAACGGAACCAACTCATTGCACGGTGGTGTGCATGGTTACAACGAGAAAGCATGGGAAGTGAAATCGGCGTCCGAAACTGAATTGGTGCTCTCTCTTTTCTCGCCTGATGGCGAAGAGGGTTATCCAGGCAATCTGACCATTACTGCTACCTATATTTTGACCGACGAAAATGAAATCAAAATTCATTACGAAGCTACTACCGACAAAGCAACCATTATTGGCTTGACCAATCACTCTTATTTCAACCTTAAAGGGGCTGGAAATGGAACGGTTCGTGATCACCAACTGCAGTTAAATGCTGATTTCTACACCGTGTTGGACGAATCATTTGCACTGACTGGCGAAATTCGTCCGGTTGACAATACGCCTTTTGATTTCCGCAACGCTACAGTTGTTGACGAGCGAGTTGACGACGAAGCTTTCGTTCCAGGATGGGGATTGGACAATAACTGGTGCATTCGCAAAGAACAAGCCGGCGATTTAGCATTGGCAGGTTATATTTACGAGCCAACAAGCGGACGCAAGATGGAAGTGCTCACCACGCAACCTGGTGTACAGATTTATTCGGGTAACTGGATAGAAAACGTAACTGGTAAAGAAGGTAAAATCTACGACCGTCAAGATGCTATTTGCCTCGAAACACAAGGTTTTCCAAATTCACCTAACGTGGCACATTTCCCAAGTTCATTGCTTCGCCCCGAAGGTAAGTATGACGAATGGTGTGTGTATAAATTCAGCGTGGAATAACTACATTGACTAATTTACAATTTAGAGAAGAACCAACCTACAAGTTTCAGATGCTTATGGTTGGTTCTTTTTTTTGAATTATCATTTCAATTTATTGAGTCTGATAAAATAAAATGTAAAATAATCTTTTATAAATGAACATTTATACCCCAAATTATATTGTACTAATTACAAATATCTAAGTGGAAGGTATTTTCTATTTTAGCAAATTAAATCCTTATAAATATAATAATAAAACTATGGACGGATACGAATCAAATCGTCGTGATTTTTTGGGCAAGCTTGGCTTAATTGTTGGAGGTATAACCCTTTCAGCTACTGGTATAGCAAAAGTTTCTGATCTAATTATCGATAAAAAAGAGCAATTCAAATTGTCACCAGAACAAGCTAAATTTATGGGTAAATATGAAAAATGGTTGGATGAATTTCATGACATGGCCAAATTTCAGAAAATTGACGCAGAACATCTTGACAACAATAAAAAGTTGGTAGCTTTGTCGGAAGAAGCAAAAGCATGGCAAAAGGAATTAATAGAATACATGAAGGATGAGAATTTCGCTCGTTATTATATGGTAACTACCGAAAGAGTTACAAAAACTATCTAAATCAAACATTTATAGTCGTTGAATAGAAATAGATTTAATATTCCAAATACAGATTAGAGCCAATAGATTTAGCGGCAAGCTATTTTTATTGGCTCTTTTCATTGAAAAAATTTAAAGCCTTTTTGATCCTATTCTCAACATATAACACCAAAATATACCCTAGAAACTTTTTTAAGATATATTATTGATAAAACAGATGTAAAACACTGCATTTCCACATCAAACATCTACACAATCGTATTTATATACAAATGAAAGACTATTTTATAATTCATTATAAACCCGAAGACATTTCTATCAAATAGTATTCAATATCAAAACTTTATGATAATACATGACCGATGTATCGAAATAGGAACAAACCATAATTGTCGGATTTCATTTTAATTATTGTATATTTATTAGATGTAAACTGTATATATACATCAATAAAGAATTATTTCTTTATTTCCTTTTGTACTAACAAAAAAAGTAGTACTTTTGTGGCGCAAATCAGGGATTCAAAAAGAGAGAAATAAACAAACAAATATAGAATCATTTAATTATAACAAAATGGCAAACTTAGATTTATCAAAGTATGGTATTTCGGGCAACTTTGAAGTTGTTCACAATCCTTCTTACGAAGTTCTTTTCCAAGCTGAAGTTGATCCAAAAAACGAAGGTTTTGAAAAAGGAGTGTTAACAAACTCAGGTGCTATATCTGTTGATACAGGTAAATTCACTGGTCGCTCTCCTAAAGACAAATTTTTTGTAAAAGATGCAATCACCGATGAGCATTTATGGTGGGATGGAACAATCAACCGTCCAACAACTCCAGAAGTATTCGACCATTGCAAAGACTTGGTAACAACTCAACTTTCGAAAGCTTCTAAATTGTATGTTGTTGATACTTTTTGCGGCACAAACGAAGATACTCGTATGAAAGTACGTTTTATCATGGAAGTAGCTTGGCAAGCGCATTTTGTTACTAACATGTTTATTCGTCCTTCTCATTACGAATTGGCTAACTACGGTGAACCTGATTTTGTAACATTGAATGGTTCTAAAACTTCAAACCCTAACTGGAAAGAACAAGGTTTGAACTCAGAAGTGTTTACATTATTCAACTTGACAACTAAAATGCAAGTTATTGGTGGAACATGGTACGGTGGTGAAATGAAAAAAGGTATTTTTGCTTTGCAAAACTACTACTTACCATTACGCGGAATTGCTTCTATGCACTGTTCTGCTAATGTAGGCGCAGATGGCGATGTAGCTATCTTCTTCGGTCTTTCAGGAACAGGTAAAACTACACTTTCTGCTGACCCAAAACGTTACCTAATTGGTGATGATGAGCACGGATGGGATGACAATGGCGTATTTAACTACGAAGGTGGTTGCTATGCAAAAGTTATCGATTTGGAAATGGACAAAGAACCTGATATCTGGAGAGCTATCCGCAGAGATGCTTTGTTGGAAAACGTAACAGTATTGGCTGACGGAACTCCTGACTACACAGCAGCTGCTTCTAAAACAGAAAACACGCGCGTTTCTTACCCAATCTATCATATCAACAAAATTGTTTCTCCTTCACGTGCAGGTCACGCTAGCAAAATTATTTACTTGTCGGCTGATGCATTTGGTGTATTGCCTCCAGTATCTATTTTGGATGAGAACTCAGCTCAATATCACTTCCTTTCTGGCTTTACTTCAAAATTAGCTGGAACAGAACGCGGTATCACTGAACCAGTTCCGTCATTCTCTCCTGCATTTGGTGAAGCTTTCTTGACATTGCACCCAACTATGTATGCAAAAACGCTTATTGGTAAAGCAAAAGAGCACAATGCAAAAGTATATTTGGTAAACACTGGTTGGAACGGTACAGGCAAACGTATTTCTTTGAAAAACACCCGTGCCATTATCGATGCTATCATTGATGGTTCAATTGAAACAGTAGAAACAATACAAGTGCCAATTTTGAACTTGGTTGCTCCTAAAACATTGAATAATGTAGATGCTGGTATTCTTGATCCACGTGACACTTATGCTGATGTTGCAGAATGGGAAGCTAAAGCAAAATCACTTGCTGCTAAATACATTGTTAACTTCGAACAATATTGTGACAACGAAGCTGCAAAAGCTTTGATTCCTTCTGGACCACAATTGTAAGATTAGACAATAGAGTCAAGAACCTAGATTCAAGACTTTTAAATATAAAAAGAGCTGTTCGATTAATTTCGGACAGCTCTTTTTTAGTATATAGAATTTGTTATTTGAAATGGATATTGCAATAAGGGCTGAATTTCAGATTTGAAATTCAGCCCTTATTAATTATATGTGTTACAATTTTTATTAGAAAAAATTAGGTCTGCGCTTCTTAGCCTCTTCCAAACTCAACAAATCAGGTTTCTTGGTTTGTTTCTGGCGCAATGCTTCGTACTCTACAGCTATATCCGCCTCGTAAGCCAAATGATTTTTATCGCTCATGAGTTGCGCCACCACAAAGGTATTTACCGAAGCATCTTTTACATGAATCACTGGACCACTATAGTTTGGTGCAATTTTTACGGCTGTATGAATCTTAGAAGTAGTAGCACCACCAATCAGCAATGGAATGGTCATTCCTGCTTTTTGCATTTCGGTAGCCACAATGGTCATTTCTTCCAACGAAGGTGTTATCAATCCGCTCAAACCAATGATATCTACTTTCTCTTCAATGGCCCTGCGAATGATAGTTTCGGTTGGTGTCATTACACCCAAGTCAATGACTTCGAAGTTATTACAAGCTAGCACAACTGCCACAATGTTTTTTCCAATATCATGAACATCACCTTTTACGGTAGCAATCAGGAATTTACCGGCAGAAGAACTTTGCCCAGGTACTTTCTGTTTTTCAATTTCGGGTTGAATAATAGCCACCGCTTTTTTCATGGTACGTGCGGTTTTCACCACTTGTGGCAAAAACATTTTTCCTGACCCAAACAAATCACCCACTATGTTCATGCCGCTCATCAATGGTTTTTCGATAATGTCAATGGCTGTATCATATTGTGTCAATGCTTCGGCCAAATCTTCTTCGAGAAAGTCGCTGATTCCTTTTATTAGCGCATATTCCAATCGACCTTGGAGTGGACGCGACCGCCATTCGTCAACTTTCTCGGCCTTCACGCCAGTGGCCTGATTTTTAACTTTTTCGGCCAGTTCAATCATACGCTCCGTAGCGTCTGGACGACGATTGAGCACTATATCTTCAACGTGCTCGAGCAATTCTGGCTCAATGTCTGCATAAATCTGCAACATACCCGCATTCACAATCCCCATGTCCATTCCAGCTTGAATGGCATAATATAAAAAAACGCTGTGAATAGCTTCACGCACACCATTATTTCCTTGCAACGAGAATGACAGATTACTTACACCGCCACTAATTTTGGCATAAGGCAAGTTTTCTTTTATCCAACGAGTAGCGTTAATGAAATCAACACCATAGTTGTTGTGCTCCTCAATACCAGTGGCAATAGCCAATACGTTGGGGTCAAAAATAATATCTTGCGGCGGGAAACCGATTTTATCTACCAGCAAATGATAGGCACGACTACAAATCTGAGTTTTCCGTTCAAAGCTATCCGCCTGACCTTTTTCGTCAAACGCCATAACGATAACAGCAGCTCCATAAGCACGCACTTTTCGGGCTTTATTCAAGAAATCTTCCTCGCCTTCTTTCAAACTGATAGAATTCACGATACATTTCCCTTGCAAGCATTTTAGGCCCGCTTCAATAACTTCCCACTTGGAAGAATCAATCATGATGGGAACACGCGAAATTTCAGGCTCTGAAGCCAGGAAATTCAGAAAAGTAACCATTTCTTCTTTTGACTCCAACATGGCATCATCCATGTTGATATCAATGATTTGTGCACCATCTTCTACTTGCTTGCGCGCAATGGTGAGGGCTTCCTCGTATTTTTTCTCGTTTATCAAGCGTAGAAACATACGTGAACCAGCCACGTTACAACGTTCGCCGATGTTGACGAAAAGAGAATCATTATTTATCTCCAACAGTTCCAATCCACTCAACTCCAAATTGGTACTGGCAGTTTTTACCTTTCTTACTTCTGCACCTTCTATCAACGCACCATAGGCAGCAATATGAGCTGGTGAAGTTCCGCAGCAACCACCAATAATGTTCACCAATTGCTCATCGAAATACTCTTTTACCTGCTCCGCCATCATTTCTGGCGATTCGTCATATTCACCAAACTGATTTGGCAAACCAGCATTAGGATAAGCGCTTACATACCAAGAGGAATGAGCACCAATTTCTTGCAAATAAGGTTTCAAATCATGTGCGCCAAAAGAACAATTCAAGCCCACCGACAACAAATTTGAATGTGAAATGGAAGCCAAAAACGCACGGATCGTTTGACCAGATAAAGTTCGTCCACTCTTGTCGGCAACAGTAGCTGAAAGCATGATTTCTACTCGTTTACCAAGTTCGGTCATGGCTTCTTCGGCTGCAAAAATGGCAGCTTTGGCATTCAGCGTATCAAAAATTGTTTCTATCAATAATGCATCAACGCCACCTTCTATCAAAGCAAGAATTTGCTCCTTGTAAGCCACCACCAAATCATCAAAGCTCACAGCACGAAAATCTGGATTGTTCACGTCGGGTGACATGGATGCAGTTTTGTTGGTTGGGCCAACGGCACCTGCTACAAACCTTGGTTTATCGGGATTTTTGGCAGTAAATTCATCCGCAGCCTGACGTGCCAATCGGGCACCAGCCAAGTTTATTTCGCGCACAAACTCCGCCATGCCGTAATCATCCATCGAAATTGTTTGCGCATTGAAAGTATTCGATTCAATAATATCAGCTCCTGCTTCCAGGTATTCGGTATGAATGGTGCGAATGATATCCGGTTGTGTAAGTACCAATAGGTCATTATTGCCTTTCACAAGGCTTCCCCATTGGGCAAAACGAGTTCCACGATAATCCGCTTCGTTCAGTTTATATCGTTGTATCATTGTTCCCATCGCGCCATCCAAAACGAGGATGCGATGTTTGAGTGCTTTTCTTAAAGTCATGTTTTTTTGTTTTATAATGCAAAGATAATGCTAAGTAATTAATTATTAATACTGAACAATTAATAATTATCAGTTCATTGAGATTATTTGCAAATTATTAAAAGGGACTTTACTTTCGAAATAGTTTGCAACAAAAATAAAAACGCTGCAGAAAAAATCCGCAGCGTCTTTAATCATTAATTATTAACTGTCAATTTTTAATTGATTATCAGTCCTTTTCCTGTCATTTCCTTTGGTTTTTCAATGCCCAAAATCTGACAAATTGAAGGAGCAACATCGGCCAATATACCATTTTCTACTTTCGCATCTTTTTTTGCAGTAACATAAATAAATGGAACCGGATTCAATGAGTGAGCAGTATTTGGTGAACCATCAGCATTTTCAGCAAAGTCGGCATTACCGTGGTCGGCAATGATAATCACTTCGTAATCATTTGCTTTGGCTGTTTCCACTACTTCTTTCACACAATTATCAACAGTAGTTACAGCTTTTTGAATGGCTTCATAAATACCGGTATGTCCCACCATATCGCCATTGGCAAAGTTGAGTGCGATAAAATCGAACTTCTGTGTTTTGATGGCAGCCACCAATTTTTCAGTTACTTCTGGTGCACTCATTTCTGGTTGAAGATCGTAAGTAGCTACTTTTGGAGAAGCCACTAAAATGCGTTCTTCACCTTCGAATTCGCTTTCGCGGCCGCCTGAGAAAAAGAAGGTTACGTGAGCAAATTTTTCAGTTTCGGCAATACGCAATTGTTTTAATCCCAAAGAAGAAACATATTCTCCCAAAGTATTTTGAACATTGTCTTTGTCGAAAATTACGTGCAAACCTTTGTAGCTCGAATCGTATGGAGTCATGCAGTAATATTCCAATGGAATGGTGTGCATTCCTTCTTCCGGCATGTCTTTTTGAGTCAATACCACGGTCAATTCTTTGGCACGGTCATTACGATAGTTGAAGAAAATCACTACATCGCCAGCTTCAATAGTTGCCAATGGTTTTCCATCAGCATCAACTGCCACGATTGGATTCACAAATTCGTCGGTCACGCCTGCATCATAAGACGCTTGCATGGCAGCAACCACATCGGTAGTTGGTTCACCTACACCATTCACCAATAAATCGTATGATTTTTTTACACGGTCCCAACGTTTGTCACGATCCATGGCATAATAACGACCAATTACCGAAGCAATTTTTCCACCCGATTTGGCTGTGTGTTGTTCCAATTGTTCCAAAAATCCTTTTCCGCTGCGTGGATCGGTATCGCGACCATCCATAAAGCAATGAACGAAAGCATCATCTACGCCATATTCTTTGGCAATATCACACAATTTGAATAAATGATCGAGGGAGCTGTGAACGCCACCGTCGGAAACCAATCCCAAGAAGTGAATTTTCTTTTTATTATCGCGGGCATAAGAATAAGCACTGATAATTTCAGGGTTTTGCAAGATGCTATTATCGCGACAGGCAATGTTGATTTTTACTAAATCTTGATACACTACACGGCCAGCGCCAATGTTCAGGTGACCCACTTCGGAGTTACCCATTTGACCTTCAGGAAGTCCAACATCTTCACCAGCTGCCAATAGTTGCGAGTTAGGATAATTTGCCACCAACGAATCGAGGTAAGGCGTTGGGGTACTAAAGATGACATTAGAATGGGTATGTTTTCCGATTCCCCAGCCATCCAAAATCATTAATAATGCTTTTTTGCTCATGATATTTAGTTGATTATTATATTTTTAAAGTTTTGTGTGTGGTCTAAATTTCGTTCTGAATTTGAAGGTGCAAAATTACTCATTTTTTGGCAATTGTCATAGAGAAATTAGTACTCATTTGTCAGTTTTTGGCAAGGATTAATTTCAATATTAGTATATTGACACATTTCCTTTATCTTTGCACTTCAAAAGAGTAGAATTATTAGTTGTAAAAGTAAATCTTGAATTTCCTCATTAACCCATTATCACATTAACGTTTTATCCAATAATGATGTTCACAGTCATCGCCTTTATGCTTGCAGGAATAGCTGTTGGTTACACATTGCGAAACATAAAAATAAGTTTCATACATCGAATCATTCTAACGCTCATTTGGGTGTTATTGTTTTTGCTTGGACTGGAAGTCGGTGCCAATGAAACTGTTGTGCGACAATTCGGCACGCTGGGTTTACAGGCATTTCTGCTGGCAACGGGTGGCACATTGGGAAGTGTGGTATTTGCATGGCTGTTGTGGATTACCGTTCGCACTAAACCCACCAGCAAATGAAAGCAAGCCTGGTTATTCTTTCGTTTTTTGCTGTTGGTCTGCTGCTCGGAATTTTCCGATTCTTTCCACAAGAAATATTATCCTACAACATCAGTTTTTATGTGCTTTGTGCTTTGATGTTTTCGGTGGGCATCAGCATTGGAAACGACCCGAATTCTATTAGTAAGTTCCGTCATCTCAATCCCCGTCTACTCTTTCTGCCACTAATGACCATTGCCGGAACATTGCTGGGTGTATTGGCAATAAGTTTTTTTTTGAAAAGCAGAAGTATTTCTGAATGCTTGGCAATCGGGTCGGGATTTGGTTATTATTCATTGTCCAGTATTTTGATTACCCAATACAAAGGCATTGAATTGGGCACAATTGCTTTGCTTTCCAATATTATGCGGGAAGTAATAACGTTATTATTTGCACCCTGGATGGTGAAATCCTTTGGTAAATTGTCGCCCATTTCTGCCGGTGGTGCTACTACCATGGACACTACTTTCCCTATCATCATCCGAAATTCTGGTAAAGATTATGCCATTGTTTCCATTTATCACGGCTTCATACTAGATTTTACTGTGCCTTTTTTGGTCACCTTCTTTTGCAGTTTAGCCCACTAAATTTCCCAAAAGGGGACGTTAAGACCACGTCTATTTTGAAAGAAGTTCTCAATTTTTCCCATCATTTTCCTCATTCCCTATAAATTTGTCATATCTTTGCGACATCATTTTAGCTACTGTAAATAGCACATTTATAAAATAATACAATGTTCACAACTAAACATATTGGACATCATCCTTTGATGTTGATCCTTCTTTTACTTTTTTCAACTTCAATTGCTTTTGGGCAAACAGAGCGAAAGAAAGAGCCCATCCACGAGATTACACTCTTAATAATGCCATCTGTTTCGCCATTGAATTGGGAAAACCCTGCCACATTATTTAGCAGCACTGAAAGTTGTTTGCTAAAATCGGTTTTTATGTCCAACAGATATATTTTGGGGCATTTAATAGTCCGCATAAATACGCCATCACTTCGCCAACCATTGTATTTGGGAATACTTTCGGCAAATGAAAAAGAATTAATCAATTTGGTGTTTAAGCAAAAGGTAGGGTTTGGGATATTAGGTGTGGTTACCAAAGGACGATTTGAATCGGAAAAGGAACTTAAAGAAAAATTGGAAGCCTATACCAACAGACAGAAACTGGCGTTCATGACCTACAGAATAAATGACAATGCACTTCAACGGATATTGAGTTTTTACAAGCTATTTACGACTAAAAAGAACGGTAAAAATGCACCATCCGATTTGTATGGAGATACGTTTTGGCCAAGGTATCAGAATGAAGGCTGTGGTAGTACTGCACTTGGTGTGGCGATGTTGGATGTGGCCAATGTGTTGCCCGTGGAGTTTGAACAATGGAAAATGCAGGTGAATATTCCCATGACGATTATTGGTGGTGAATTGAATGAGCATAAAAAAGTGGATTTTAGCACCTTATCAGACACTAAATCGTGGTACAAAGGCAAAGGCAAGGAGAATGTGGATTATGTTCCTTTTGAAATCTACGAACCTAGTGTTATGTATGATTGGATTATAAAGCAAAGAAGTATCACTAAAGCCAATAGGAAAACCATTGTGGCTGATGGAGTTCCTGGTTTGTTTTTTGATTGCAGAAATATTGCTGTAGATGCTAATGAAACTATCATAAGCGAAAGACCAAAGCCTAATTATTTTATTGAACATTCATATATTGAAGAATAAAAAATGACCGTTATTAAAAATCAAGAACCGTTGTGGATTTATTCACAACGGTTTTTTTGAATAAATACAAATTATGATTAGAGTTCCGAAAGAAAAACCTACTTTTGCAGGCTATTTTAAATTGATTTAGAATGAAAAAGCTTACATCCACCATCTTAATTATAATCATGGCAATGACCAACCTACAAGCACAAGAAAACCTTGGCTATCAAACTCCTCCGGCAAGCATCATGCAATTGGCCGACTATCAGAAAGCGCCCTCAGTAGCCATGGACTCGAAGAAAGAATATATTTTATTGAGCTACCGCAGCACCTACAAAACGTTGGACGACCTGAGCCAACAGGAAATGAGCCTTGGTGGATTGCGGATTAATCCCGTGACCAACATTGGCAGTACGACGAGTTATATTAACAACCTGAAGGTGCTCAAAGTGAAGGATACAGAGCCAACACAGGTGAAAGGTTTGCCCACTAATCCGAAAATTGCGTTTGTAAACTGGTCGCCCGACGAGTCGAAAATTGCTTTTACACACACCACCGCGCAAGGTGTGGAGCTATGGGTGCTGGACATTGCCACAGCACAAGCGACGAAACTTACCGAAGCGATTGTGAACGCCAATCTTGGTAATCCGATGAATTGGTATGCGGATAACAAGCAAATACTTGTGCGATTATTGGCCACAAACCGTGCAGCATTGATTGACCCGAAAAAGGAATTGCCAACAGGACCAGCCATTTCGGTGAGCGATGGCTCGAAAGCACAGAACCGCACTTATCCCGATTTGCTAAAGAATGCCACCGACGAAGCCAACTTTGTGACACTCACCACTTCGGAATTATTTACCGTAAACCTTGATGGTAGAGCGAAATTGTTTAAAGGTGCGGACCTGTTTGCCACGGAGATGTTTTCGCCCGACGGACAGTATTTGCTCGTAACTACATTGCGCAAGCCTTTCTCTTATATTGTGCCACTCAACAGGTTTCCGCAGCAAACGATGATTTATGACCTAACGGGCGAGGAAGTGAAAAAAGTGAATGACATTCCACTTTCGGAGGTTTTGCCGAAGGGATTTATGGCAGTACGGCAAGGGAAACGTGCCATGAACTGGCGCGCCGATCAACCTGCAACACTTTATTATGCTGAAGCGCTGGATGGTGGTGACCCACTGACGAAAGTGGATTTTCGAGATGCTATTTACCTTTGGAATGCTCCATTTACAGATGCGCCCACATTATTGACCAAAACGATTTCGCGTTATTCACACCTTATATGGGGCAATGAAACAACGGCATTGGTGATGGACGAATGGTACGACACGCGCAACGAAAAGACCTATTTGATTAATCCTTCTAAACCGGAAGCGGAACCCAAAATTATTGCGGACCGCAACTATCAAGATGTATATTCTGACCCCGGAGAGTTTGAAACCATTAAGAATAAGTATGCAAAATATGTGTTGGCTTTTGATGATAATAACCTTTTCAGGATTGGTGAAGGGCATACGAAGAAGGGACAATTCCCATTTATTGATGCGTTTAATTTGGAGACACTGACATCTAAAAGATTGTATCAATCGGATTACACAGACAAAATGGAAGAGATTTTCTCCATTGAGGATTTCAAAAATGGGGAGGCGTTGGTGCGTATTCAGTCGAAGAACGAATACCCAAATTATTATTTGAGAAACATAAAGAAGAAACATTCGCTTACGCAGATAACGCATTTCCCCAATCCGTTTGAGAGCATCAAAAATGTGTACAAGGAAGTGATTAAGTACAAACGCGCGGATGGCGTGGAGCTATCGGGCACGCTGTATTTGCCTGCGGGTTACGACCGCACGAAAAAGGAGAAACTGCCTTTGCTGATTTGGGCGTACCCAGCAGAATATAAGGACAAGCACAGTGCGGGACAAACGACTTCCAATTCGAATGAGTTTACTTTTCCGTATTATGGGTCGTTTATTTACTGGGTTACGCGCGGATATGTGGTGCTGGACGATGCTGCATTTCCGATTATTGGCGAAGGAAAAACGGAACCGAACGACTCGTTTCAGGAGCAATTGGTGGCAAATGCAAAGGCAGCCATCGATGCTGTGGATTCGCTGGGCTATATCAACCGGAAAAAAGTGGCTGTGGGAGGACATTCGTACGGAGCGTTTATGACTGCCAATTTGTTGACCTATTGCGACCTTTTTGCTTGTGGCATTGCCCGAAGTGGTGCGTATAATCGGACGTTGACGCCGTTTGGTTTCCAGAGCGAGCAACGTAGCTACTGGGATTCGCCGGAGGTGTACAACAAAATGTCGCCGTTTATGAATGCCGACAAAATGAAAACCCCACTCCTACTGGTGCATGGAGAAGCTGATAATAATCCCGGTACTTTTACGCTACAAACCGAGCGTTACTTTCAGGCACTGAAGGGACTTGGAGCACCTGCACGCATGGTTATTCTGCCCAAGGAAGCGCATGGCTATGTGGCGCGGGAGAATATCTTGCATCTTCTTTGGGAACAGGATCGGTTTTTGGAGAAATATCTGAAGTAAAGATATAAGATATAAATGGAGAAATTGTAGGTGTAGATTAATTTATTGAATATATAAATGGAGAAATTGTAGGTATAAATTAATTTAATGAATCTATAAATTGAGAAAATGACAATATAAATTGATAAATTGAATCTATAAATGGAGATATTTATAATATAAATTATATATTAGAATATATAGATTGAAATTAAGAAGATATAGATAAAAATATTCAATATATAAATATTTATTCCAAACAATAAGACCAAAACAAACGTTCTATAATTGCAACTAACAATAAACAATATGTTACAAATGAACCTTCAGCGGGTTTGCCGGTCGCGTGGCATCAACAAACCTATTCAGTATCTGCAATCACATGGAATTACACTCTCTACTGCAACTCGAGCAATGAAAGGAGAGTTTGAGAATTTCAGCATGGCGACAATCGAGAAACTATGCCTCATTTTTCATTGCACTCCCAATGATTTATTGGAATGGAAACTGCCCAAAGATGGCAATATTGCTGAAAGCGAGCCTTTAAATTCACTTCGCAGGGAGGATAAAGTGGCGGGAATGACCCAACTCATCAATAGTGTTTCGCTGGAAAAATTAGCACAAATGGAAGCGATAATTCGTAAGGAATTGTGAGTTTGAAGTCGCTTATTTGAAATTGATTTTCTTCACTTTGAAGCCCATTGCCAGTAAAATCTCAACAATTTTCGCCCTAAAATCACCTTGCACCAATATCTCTCCGTCGCGTGACGAACCACCTGCACCACATTTTATCTTAAGTGCTTTGGCCAACTCCTTTAGTTCATCGTCGGTGCCTTGAAATTCGGTGATTAGCGTGGCAGGCTTGCCGTTGCGCTTGTTAAGTTCCACGCGCAAAGGCTCCGACTGACGTTTTTTGGCGGGTTTTGTTTGTGGCACAACCGCACTTTCTTCTACCTGCGGCAATACTTCTTTAATAGTATTAAGTTTATCTTTCCAATCGTTTGTTGTTTTCATACAATTATAATTTTTGCATTATGAATTATGCATTAATTTAAAAAATTCGTATATAATGATGCCACCCGTAACGCTTACATTGAGTGAATGTTTGGTACCGAATTGTGGGATTTCAATACAACCATCGCAAGCATCCACTACACTTTGTTGCACCCCTTTTACTTCGTTGCCAAGAATGACAGCATACTTTTTATTAGTATCCAATGTCAAGGTAGGAAGCATCGTGCTCCCTGCCGCTTGCTCGATGGCAAAAACAGTGTAACCTTCCGCTTTCAATTCATTTATCGCAACAAGCGTGTCTTCGTAATGCTTCCAGTCCACCGTATTTTCGGCACCCAAAGCGGTTTTATGAATCTCGGCATGAGGTGGCGTGCTGGTGATTCCACACAAATAAACGGCTTCCACCAAAAAAGCATCAGCCGTCCGAAACACCGAACCTATGTTGTGCATACTCCTTACATTGTCCAACACCACTACGAGCGTTGTTTTGGTTTGTTCCTTGAATTCCTCCACCGTGAGGCGATTCATCTCAGTGATTTTAAGTTTCTTCATAATTGGCGTTAATTTGAAAATATAATATCGAAAAAATACTTGGTCTTAAATTCTCCGCCAGCTGGCGGAGGTTAGGGTTTATTTTTTATTTCTTTAATTCCTCTTTCAATAATTGTATCAATCCCTTTGATTTCGTCAGATTTCTTGATGCTATCCTGTAAGTCTGGGTCAATACCCCACTCGGTATGTTGCTTGTTTGAATTGAACATTGGTGATGCCGAAAAGCGCACCAACCAGCCATTTGGAAGTTCGCTCGAAAGCGGTAATCCACCTCCTCCACCAGTTTTGTCGCCGACAATAATGACGTTGGGTGCTATCTTCATTCGGTTCACAAAATCGTTGGTGGCACTGTAAGACATTCGGTTGGTAAGCACCACTACTGGACGTTGCCATTGCAATGTTTTGTGCGCCGGCGTTTTAATCTCCACCAATTCAGAGAAATCGGAATGACCCGCACCCATTTTGTGACTCATATATCCGGTAACAGTTTCCTCGGTGAAAAAATAAGAAGCTAATTGTTCAGAGTTAGAAATATCACCTCCGCCATTGTCGCGCACATCAATGATTAAACCTTTACAATCCTTGAAATAGGTCATCACGTAGCGCATATTACTATCCGAAAAACCACTCGAAAAACTTTCGTAGTAAATGTATCCAACACTATCATTGGCAATTCTAGCGTAACGCAAACCACCAGCTATCCTATAATTATCGCCCAGATATCTTGAAGATTTAATGAGCTCTTCGCTAAAATTGGCTGGATAATCCGTATACCATTTCCAATAACGGCTGCGGTCGAAACTGGAATATAGATTGACATGCCCATCCTTTAATTCGCCCAACATTTTACCCATTATATCAAAGAAAGCAAACTCAGAGAGTGTATCCGATACTTGTTTCTGGTATACGTTGGAAATAGAATCCCAATTGATATTTTTGTAATCAAGATAGCAATACTTTTTATCAATAATCGTTCTCAATGCATCAAAATTACCTTGATTTGTATTGGAAAATGTCGGCGATTCGTCCATGCAAGAGGGAAGAAGTATTATTGATAATAAAAAGATTAAACAGTATTTTTTCATTGGTAATGGATTAATTTATTGAACAAAGCAAAACTACTCATTTGTGGAAATAAAATTTTTTGGTGCTTTGATTTTTCTTCCCGCAAAAGTGATCATATCAAACCTTGTTCCAATTAATAATGATAGCTCATTTCGCTCAAAAACCATATCGTTGGCTTTATATTTTAGTCCTTGGTACCTCATTCCTACATGTAATGTGTAAGTATTGAACGGCACATCAACTGAAAAAGTGCCATTTATTGCTCGTTTATTATGAAGCGAACTAAAATGAGTCGTTTTGGAAAGGTTCCATAGATCGAACATCTCGTAATAGGAAGCACCAGCGAGCGGCACAAACATGCAGCCCAATATCGGAGTTTGAACAGCCAATTGAAGTCCGAGTTCTCTTTTGCAAAACGTTAGATTATAATTGGCAACTCCCGATAGATTCAGGTTGGTTGCCAAATCAATGTTTACTGGATTATTGATATTCCGAGAAATCATTTTTGAACCTAAGTCAAAATCCCAAAAGCCACCTGCCCTTAGTCGAAATCGCTTAATGGGCTGAAAGTGAAAGTTGGTTCCCAATTGGTAATTCATCCCTATATAGGTCATGGAGGCCGTATTGGTAGGATTAAATGTAATTCCACCTAAAAATTTTATATTGTTTTGCAACGAAATTTTTTTGTTCTCAGTTGAAAGAAATCTAATGGCATCATGGTCGTATCTAATTCCAAGTCCATTATAAACTAATGGTGAAAGGTAGGGGTCTAGTAAATCAATAGTCGAAATCCCATAAGTATTAGTGGTTGTTTTAAGCAAATATTTTTTTTCATCCACACTTTGAGCACTAATAAAAAGGGAAATTATCAGAAGTAATACAAGGAAGATATTCTTTTTCATCTGGTTGTATGATAAAAGGAAAATTTTGAAGTACAAAAATAGCACAAATGTTTCGTAAATGAATTTATTATTTCAAAAATGTTAAATTCTAAGGATTTAAACGCAATAATCTCATCTCATTATAATAAAATCAGAATTATGTTTTAACTCCACTTAAAATTTCCTTTCATTCCGATTTATATTACTGAATTTAATTATCTTTGCAGTCAATTGATTGTAAATATCCTCATTATTACTCCAACAAAAATCTTTCTTGTTCCATGAAAAAACTAGTTTTCGCTACAAATAATGCTCACAAATTGGCAGAAGTAAAAGCCATTCTTGAGCCTTACTATACAATTATCAGCTTGGCGGATCTTGATTTTTATGATGACATTGAAGAAACAGCTCTCACTTTGGAAGGTAACGCACTACTCAAAGCTCAGTTTATTCACGACAAATTTGGGTTGGACTGTTTTGCAGATGACACCGGACTTGAGGTAGAAGCGCTTGGTGGTGAGCCTGGCGTTTATTCAGCACGATATGCTGGAGAACAGCGAAAGTCATGCGACAATATGGAAAAAGTTCTAAAATTATTGGAGAAAAAAACGAACCGCTCAGCCAGTTTCCGAACCGTTATTGCATTGATAAAAGATGGCCAAACTAGCTCTTTTGAGGGGAAAATTGAAGGATCCATTGCCATGCAGCCTCGCGGTGAAAGTGGGTTTGGATATGACCCCATTTTTATTCCTACTGATTACTTGGTAAGTTTTGCCCAATTAACTGCTGACGAAAAAAACAACATCAGTCACAGGGCGTTGGCAGTCCAGAAGTTGGTTAAATATTTACAGAAAACAAAATAAACCGTTTTTGATTAGTTGGTAACTTTATACTTGTATAAAATAAAATGGAAGTATTTGAGTTTATTTACTTTAAATACTCATTCCATCCATTTGAAATAATTATTTTTTTGTCAAATCGCTATAAAATTGCTTACTTATCTCTTTTTAAGAACGATACTAAAATGAAAAATACAAAAATCATAACTGCATTATTATTTTGTTTGCTTTCAACTTCCATTTGGGCACAAGTTGAAATGGGCAAATGGCGTACTCATTTTGCATACAATAATGCTTCACAAATAGCTCAATCGGAGAACAAGATATTTGCAGTTAGCGAAGGCGCCTTATTCTCTGTGGACAAAACGGATGAAGTATTGGAATTCTACAGCAAACTGAGCGGACTGAATGGAGCAAATATATCTAACATCGAATATGACAGCACGAATAAACTTCTGATTATCATTTATGCTAATGGCAATATAGATGTAATGGATTCGGGCGGTGTAAGTAACATTCCCGATTTATATAACAAACAAATGAGTGCCAATAAAGCGGTAAATCAAATCCAATTTTATCAGGGCAAAGCATATCTTTCATGTAATTTTGGAGTTTTAGTACTCAATATGCAAAAGAAAGAGGTAACTGATACTTATTATATTGGTGATAATGCTTCTGAGGTTAAAGTGCTGAATACTACTGTTCACGATGGTACTATATATGCTCTAACCACATCAAAAATCTATAAAGCTGCAATAACGAACCCGAATTTAGTGAATTATCAATACTGGTCAACAACTACAGATTATCCTGGTAGTGGTGTTTTTCAAACAATTGCATCATTCAATTCTAACTTAATTTTATTAAGAGGTGGAAAATTGTATACAAAAGACAACAATAATATATGGACAACCTTACTTCCTGCTATTACAGTAACCAATTTTACAGTCTCAAATGGCAGTTTAAATGTTTTTGCCGCTAATAAAGTATACCTAATTGACAATTTGCTAAACACAGTTGAAGTGCCTGATATTGGAACGCTAACTGATGCAGAATTTGATGCCACAAACAATACATATTGGTTTGCAGCCAATACCCTAGGAGTGGCTTCTTTAAAAATTGGATCGACTCCAAAATACTTCAAACCTGCTGGACCGGCTTTGAATAAGCCTTTTGATATGACATTTGCAGGTGAAAAACTATTTGTTGTGCCTGGAGGTAGATGGGCTGCTCAATTTTTCACACCTGGAATAGTAATGATTTTAGAAAATGGAGTTTGGACAAATTCATATGATAACACAATTCAGGCACAAACAAATTCGAGTGTTCTGGACTTTATGAATACTGCGGTAGACCCTTTAGACAACAAACATTTCTTTGTTACTTCATATGGTACTGGACTTTATGAGTTCAAGAATAATGTGCTTTATAAATGGTACAACGAAACTAATAGTACAATTAAATCTATTTTCCCAGGCAATAATACGTATATACGATTAGATGGGGCTATTTGGGATAAACTAGGGAATTTATGGTTGACAAATTCTAGCGTTTCAGGAAGCATTAAAGTGTTATTGGCAAATGGTACTTGGTCACAACTCAACTACCCAGGTCTTCAAAGTAAAGCAACTTTAGGAAAGATTTTGATTACCAACCAAAATCCAAACCAAAAATGGGTTCTTTCAGTTCGAGGTGGTGAAATCACAGTATTTGATGATAAAGGTACAATAACTGATCAAAGCGATGATAAATCAATAGAACTTAGTTCATTTCAAGACCCTGATAATCTTGGAAGTATCCTTTCTCACAGTGTGAATTATGCAATAGCACAGGACAAAAATGGCGTAATTTGGGTTGGAACTGACCAAGGCCCTTACTTATTTCAAAATCCGTCAAAAGCTTTTGACAAAGATTTTACCCCCTCGCGTATAAAAATACCTCGTAATGATGGTACTAATTTAGCTGATTACTTATTAGTTAACGAGAAAATAAAATCTATTGCTATAGATGGTGCAAATAGAAAATGGTTAGGTACTGAATCTTCAGGAGTTTACCTTATGTCTGAAAATGGACAGGAAACAATAAAACACTTCACTGTTTCAAACAGCCCTTTACTCTCTAATGACATACTATCAATTGCAATAAATCCAATTACTGGTGAAGTCTTTTTTGGTACAGGACAAGGTATTGTTTCCTATCAAAGTGATGCAGCCAACGCAAGTAGCACTTTTGGTAATGTTTACGCATATCCTAATCCAGTTCGCGAAAAATACACTGGTATTATAAGTATTACTGGATTAGTAGAAAACACTCAGGTGAAAATTACAGATTTGAGTGGAAACGTGATTTGTCAAACGGTTTCAAATGGAAGTATTGCCACATGGGATGGAAAAGATGTTCATGGCAGGAAAGTTAGTACTGGAGTTTATCTTGCTATTTGTGCTAGTACCGATGGCACACAAAGTACAATTACTAAAATCATGGTAATCAATTGAAATAATTGTTTTTAAAAAGCAACATTCAACAGTTCAAAGTATAAGATAGTTATTTTGTCTTCATTATTTTCACTTTGGTTTCAATCAAGAATTATATTGAGTATATATCAGCCACTTGAAACATAATTCTCTTAAACAAGTTGCTTAAATTTTATAGAATACAGCTCAATGAGAGATAAAAAAAAAAACACTTCACTTGTAATACTACTATTTATTAGTTTTATTTTTGCGGTAAAATACATTAATAAAGCAACAGATTACGCACTGTTAATTTCGGTTTTTATAATCCTTCTCCAATTTCTCATTTACAAGTATGAAACCAAAATACTGAAATCCACAAAATGGATTTCTGTTTTTTGTTATTCTACTATTCTACTACTTTTTATAGTAGTTATTTTAACACGGTTCAAAATACCTGTTGAAACACTTAATATTGATAGATACAGTGTCATTACCTCATTTATTGATGAAGCATTAAAAGGTAATTATCCATATTATGCACAATCGGTACATGGAAATTATCCTGGACCAATGCCTTTTTATTTCCTTATTGCGTTTCCTTTTTATCTTATTGGTGAACTGTGTTTGTTGAGTTTCTTTGGGTTCGGTTTATTTATTTTTCTTGTTTCTAAAAAAACAGAAGAATATGGTCACATTAAATTCTTCCTGTTTTATATACTAACATCTTTTTATGTATATTGGGAGATAGCGACCAGATCAAATATTTTTACAATATCAGTTTTAATAATGCTTTCGATGAATTACTACATAAATTTAAATAAAGAAAGCAAATTGAAATTATATTTATTTGCATTAATAGCTGGTTTACTTTTAAGTACAAGAAGTGTTTATATTATTGTTTACATTGTCTTTTTTTTCTCAGACATTTTAAATAAAAAATTGAATTTCAAACAGTTGCTAATTATTGGATGTTTTGTCTTCATAGGTTTTAGCCTCACATTCTTACCCATATTGATTTTTTTCAGAACAGAATTCTTTATCATGAATCCATTTACAATTCAATCATCGTTTATTGTTCCTCAAATCTATGTTTTAGCATTTTTACTTGTTACCACTCTATTGACATTTACAGTAAAAACTAATTCAGATAAATTTTTTATTAGTGGATTAAGTTTATTTATCTCTATATTTATATATGCATGCTATGCAGTTTTTGATAATGGACTACATGCCGCAATTTTTGGCAATAGTATTGATATTTCTTATTTTATTTTCTGTGTTCCTTTTCTCTTATATTTCTTATTGATAGACAAACCTACAGTCAATAAGAAATTGACTTGACATATTTATATTTCAGTAAAAACATAATTCCCAGCAAGATGTCAAATCAACACTTCACGAAATTATTATCGAACAAAAGTGTATGGATCTCCTTGATAATTTTCGGATTATTATTTAAGTCTGCATTTCTGGGTATAAAAACTGGAGATTCCGTCTTTTTCTTAAAGTGGATTGATTTCATCCAAACTCATGGTTATGCTTCATCATTGAAATTTGATTTTTACGATTATACACCAGCCTATATTTATCTACTTATCGGAATTGCAAAAGTTGGATTAAATCCTTTATTCTCAATAAAAATCGTATCAATTCTTTTTGAGTATTTTGCGGCATTTTTTATAGGTAAAATTGCATATTTAAAATATAAATCCAATCTTATTATTTGGGTCTTTATTGCGATAATACCACTTCTTCCTTCAGTTCTGCTGAATAGCTCATATTTATCACAATGCGATTCTATATACGCTTCTTTTGTATTTGGAAGTTTCTATTTTTTCTTAACAAAAAAGCAGTTTTTATCGGTTTTATTTTTAGGAATCGCCTTTTCATTCAAAATCCAAACCGCAATAATTCTACCTTTATATTTTGTTATTATGCTAAGAAACAATATCAAGTGGTATTATTTCACATTAATACCAGTAGTTTTTATTGTTAGTATTTTTCCGGTATGGCTCTATGGCCGAGCATTTGTTGATTTAATCGGTATATATTTAACTCAATCAAACTTCTACAAATTTCTCACAATGAATTTTCCAAACCCATATATGTGGATTAATAATAATTATTACGAACCAGTAAAGATGGCAGGGTTAATACTTACTACCATTTTCACTTTACTTACCGGCTTTTGGTTGCGGAATAAAAAATATGACTTTAGTTTTGAGATTTGGATAAAACTGGCATTTCTAAGTGCTATTTTTATACCTTTCATTTTACCGGGAATGCATGAAAGATACATGTATATGGGTGATATTCTAGCAGTTTTATACTTTGTAATTATTCGCAAAAATATATATTTACCTTTAGGAATTATTCTTGTTTCGTTTTATTCGTACATTAGATGCTCACGATTTAATGAGATTTTACCAATGGAACCAGCTCTAATTATTTACTTATCGGTAATCATTTTTGTCAGTTTAGACTTTGTCAAATCTTTAAAAAAATCAGCCATTGAAACTGTTTAATAAATCAAATTTATTCTTGCTGATATCAGTAATAATATACACTCTGCTTACTATTATTTGCTTGAATCATGGTTATTTTTGGGATAACATTCAGCAAATATCAAAAGAAGCACATTGGTTTTACTTTACAGATTTTTCATCATTGCTAATATCCGCGCCAAATTTAGATGCCGAAATTATTGCTACTGGCTATCATCCACCACTTATGGGTATTATGACTGCTGCATTATGGAAAGTCTTTGGATATAAACTTTGGGTTTCTCATGCATTTATTTTTGTTTGGTTCATGATATTAATCTACAATCTAAACAAGATTACAAATCATTTTTTTAATAAAAGTTCTATCGGTTGGATTATACTTATCGTTTTATTAGAACCAACCTTATTGTCGCAATTTGCTATTGCTTCACCAGATTTTATTCTTTTTACTGCCTTTATAATTTCGATTAGGGCTATTTTAGAAAGGAATAACTTACTCCTAGCAATTGGTATTTTCTTTCTTTGTATGATAAATATGCGTGGAGTTTTTGTAGGTATAATACTGTATTTTTGCCATAATTATTATATTCAACTTAAATCAGACAAAAAGCTCAATACTAATCAATTAATAAGAAATACAATTCCATATTTACCGACAATAATTACACTTATTGCTTATTTTAGTTATTATTTTTCTCAAAATGGTTGGTTTTTTGATAATACTTCAAATCAAGGTCATTATACAATGCCAATTGGATTTGCTAGGATTTTTAAACATTTAGCCGAATTCATAATCCGAACTATTGAAAATGGGAGGATAATCATTTGGATATTAGCATTATTTGCTGTTTATCATACCTGGAAAACTAAGGCTAAAATCACATCTGAAACCAAATTTATATTTTCTATTTTCATACTACTAACAATATTATATGTAATATTTATTTTTATAACTCAGATGCCTTTTTCAGCAAGGTATTTTATGCCACAATTTTTCATACTGACGATTTTAGCTTTATCCGAACTAGACAAGTCACTGAAAGAAAGAAACTTAAAAAATTTATTTTTGCTCGTAATTTGCTTTGGATTAAGTGGAAATTTCTGGATTTATCCCGATAAAATCTCCAAATCATGGGATTGTACACTTGCTCATTTGCCCTATTATCAACTTCGAAATGAATGCTTCGAGTACATTGACCAGCAGAAAATTGAATATAAAGATATTTCTGCTGGATTTTGCTTATATGGTAATAGGAAATTTGTAGAATTGAATAACTCTGGTAAAATAGTCGGGTATGACTCAAATCGAAAGTATTTTATATATTCAAACATATCCAATTTGGAAGATGGATTTGCTGCAAGTTTGAAAAATGAAAATTTATGGCAATCAATAAAAACATTTAAAAAAGGGTTTGTAAATATCACTATTTACAAAAGGAAATAAATACACCAAACAATTCATTTAAAACCAATAGATTAAACATGAACGTCACAAATCATTAAAACCAGATGTGGATTTGCATGAAATATAATAAGTGTTTTTCTGATTAAATTACTTTTCAGATATTATCACTCACTCAATATTAAGTTTAATTCACTTCAAATCTCAGGATAGTTATAATCAAGCAATAAAGCAATCCAACAGTAAAAACAGCATTTTGTGAGTTTTATAAATTTACTCCACTATGTTTCTTATTAAGTATTCTATTTTGCTATATATTATATAGTGTTTGAAAGAAAACTTCTAATCATCAATAAGTCAATACGATACTCAAAGATAAATGTTTGAAAGTAAAGATGAATTAACCTTAATTAATTTGGCTGTTAATTATTAATTCGCTAACTT